>CEAC01033395.1_pt1 | contig 101175 bp, 88 predicted proteins | sample 557411 | NCBI WGS metagenome assembly CEAC01 (sample SAMEA3182094, study PRJEB8094) | gut metagenome | biome: human; feature: gut; material: Stool; isolation source: human stools | place: Canada | collected 2012-02-21
CGGAGGCACACGTATGCTGGGCATCCCGACGGTGCAGGACAGGGTCATCCAACAGGCCATCGCTCAAGTCCTGTCAAAGCACTTTGATCCTCTGTTTTCGGAGTTCAGTTATGGATTCCGCCCTGGAAAGAGTGCTCACCAGGCCATCGAGCAAACCCAGAAATACATCGCCGAAGGGCGAACGTGGGTTGTGGAACTGGACTTGGCCAAATTCTTCGATACGGTCAACCACAATCGACTGATGTCGAAACTGGGGCAACATATCGAAGACAAGATGCTTCTGAGATTGATCCGCCGATATCTGCGAACGGGCATTATGTCCGACGGCGTAGTTCAGGTGCGAGAGGAAGGTACACCGCAAGGCTCACCTCTGAGTCCGATACTGTCGCTGATCGTCTTGGACGAACTCGACAAATATCTGGACAAGCGAGGATTGAAGTACTGTCGGTTTGCTGACGACTGCAACTGTTATGCCAAATCGAGAAAGGCGGCAGAAAGGACACTCGAGAACATGATTTCGTTTATGGAGGGGACGCTCAAGTTGCGAGTCAATCGCGACAAGAGCGGCGTGTTTCGACCTTCGAAAGCGAAATTTCTCGGGTATACCTTCGTGGGCACAACCGGGGCAGCCCGAGTCCATGCCAAAAGCTTTCAGAGACTCCGAGACAAGCTGAAGGAAATCTTCTTTCGAGCCAGGGGAACGTCCCTACTCAAGACGATTGCGAAACTGAACATGGTTTTGCGAGGATGGAGAAACTACTTCAGACTTGATGAACGCAAAGGGATATTCGAAGCCCTGGACATCCACATAAGACGCCACCTGCGCAAGCTGATATGGATTGCGTGGAAGAAGCCGAAGACCCGAGAGAGAAACCTCATCAAACGGGGAATAGAACCCCAGCGAGCGTGGAAGTCGTCGGTGAACGGACGAGGCGCGTGGTGGAACGCAGGCGCTCTGCACATGCAGCATGCGTTCAATAGCCAATTCTTCCAAAGTAAAGGGCTGTATAGCCTGTTAACGCAAGTCTAGCCCGCCTCTTATGTTCGAAAACCGCCGGATGCCGAACGGCACGTCCGAGCCCTCACTGGGGCTGTGCGGTGTGGGAGGGAGAGCCCGTGAGGGCTCCCTCTACCCGATTGCGTTCATTTCAGTGGATTGACAAACGAAAAATACGTCTGATTTTGAGGAGAAATTAAGTTGAAGAAAACGTTTTTGGCGGTTCTTGCATGCTTGGTGGTGTCCCCGGTATTGGCGGCTACTGACGCCGAAGAGCTTGGTCGTTGCATCTATAACAACACGAGTTCCGCGGATAGAGATACGCTCGTGCAGTTCATGTATGTTTCGCTTGGTTCGACCAATGCCGCCAGAAAAGTCCAGTCGATTCCTCAGACCAAGATCAACCAGGTCAACAGCAAGACGAAGACTCTAGCATCCAAACTGGTGCTCGGTCCTTGTCGCAAGCAGGCTGCTCGTGTTCTGCTGTCTGATCCGAGAAACGGTATGCAGCAGGCTCTTTCCTACACGGTTGAGCGATTGGTGGCAGACAGAATCGCCGAGAGTACATCGGGATGGCTGTCAAGTTTGGGGGGCAGCTCGGAAAACGCGAGTAAAGTGCGAAACGCAATCGAGTTTGGAAGCGCGTTGATGGATGCTTTCAAGAAGTGATACTCCGAGTCCTTGGAGCTTTGAACCTATTGAAAAGTCTTCGCAGGACTGTTGTCAAATGTCTCGTGGTATCTGGATGGTTTGACTCCCAGGGTGTCCAAAAATTCAATACCACTTCAAGCAGTAAGTGGTCTGCAGGTTCTGGCCATAATTGATGGATAAATGCGGTTTTTTCAATGACCGAACCATTCTATCCATCAATTTATCCATCAATTCGCCTCGGATTTGGCCGAACCAGGTAGGGCTGCAAGGAATGAAAAATTGATGTAAGTGATTGAATATAAAGAAAAAACCGAACGATCATGAATCGTCCGGCTCTATCTACTGGCGGAAGGAGAGGGATTCGAACCCTCGATGCCCTAAACGGACATGCCGCCTTTCCAGGGCGGTACAATCAACCACTCTGCCATCCTTCCGCGGTCTCTGTTTTACAGATCAAATTGTGTGTTCTCCTGAATCGGAGAATGCGCATTATGCACATTCTTTTGCGATTGTGCAAGAGATTGACCGCTAATTCTGGGCAGAAAATTCGTTTTGTGTGTCTACGGCTCTGAATCCAAAAGAAATCACGTTTCCGCTCGCAATCGCTTCGAAATGACATTGACCAAAAATTGCGCCATTGTGACGTGCCAGAACATTCCGGCAACGGTCGGGTAGTAGGTGTCTTGGCTTTTTTCGAGCAATCCGGCCGCAATCCACTGTTCGAGCAAAGAGGCTGCTGCACTGTCGACGTCCTTCCCGAACGAGGCTCCGATTTCCGTGAGGTTGAACGGGCCGTTTTCCACTGCACAGGCGACTGTGCGCAACAAGTGCCAATTTGCCGTGGGCTTCATCAAAGCAAAGACTGGCTTTTCACCTCGCATCACCTGTTTTTCCCAAGCCGCGAGATTACGCTCCTGCATGAATGCGTGTCCGAAAAGTTTGCCGCCCGCTCCGCAACCGAATGCCAGACAATCACAGGCGCCTTTACCCAGTGAGTTGTATATATTGCGCTCCTTGGGCGTGCGTCGCCAGTGGGTGTTGGAGATGCGTTCCCAATTCGGATCGGCGCTCAGAATGGCGTCCGAAGCGGCAAATTGATCGGCGACCTGAGCGAGCGTTGCGGCAGGCGGCATCTTTCCGGCTTCGATGCGTTTGGCAAGCGGCGACTTCTGAAAAAGGTTGAGTTGATAGCAATCGACACCGTCCAAAGGAAGAGACGCGGCGGTGCGCACATCGTTTTCCCAGACGGATTCCGTTTGCATCGGAAAGCCGTAGATCAGGTCGATAACAGTTGCGATCTGCGGGTACTGCGCGAGCAACTCAATGCGCTTCACCATTTCGTCCTTGTCGTCCAGACGTTGCATGGCCAGACGAATCTCGTCGTTGAAAGTTTGTACGCCCAGAGAAACGCGGTTGACACCGCCTTTTACAGCAGCATCGAGTCGCTCGGTTGTCATGTCGTGCATACGACCTTCGAGCGTGATTTCGCAATCGGCAGCCAGAGGCAGATAGTTGTGCGCAGCCTTCAAAATGCGGCTAAGGTTGGCCGAGGATAGTGCGCTTGGTGTACCGCCACCGAGATAAAGCGCGCAGATGTCTCCTTCCTTCTGAGCCGGGCGGTCGGCCCAAATCTGCATTTCCTTGATCAGAAGATCCGTGTAGTGATCGGCCAGTTCGTCGGTGTAAGCGTTCTGGTAGAACATGCAGTAGAGGCAACGCGTCTCACAAAACGGCACGTGTATGTAGGCAAGAGCCTTGCCTTCGCGCTTGCGGTTGGATAAGGAATTGAGCTTGCCGCGCGCCAGAGCCCAGATCATCGGCATGCCCATCGGACCGGCATGGACAGCAGCTTTGGCGCGGAATGCGGCATGCAGAGGATCGGCGACATTGGCATGGTAGGCCTCTTCGCCTTTGAGGCCCACAAAATGCATCAGACTGTCGAGACCGGATTCGAACGTCAAAGCCATCGGTTTTCTCCCAATCGAGAACCATTCTTGGATTATGGCATCGGAGAGTTCGATCTTAGGCGTGCCAGTTGGAGAACATTTGCCAAAGGAAGGCAATGCCGAGCAGCCAATAGGCGACGCCGGCCACACGATTGATCCAGACGGCGGCGCTGGGCTTCAGTAAGGTGCCCGCAGCCCACGAACCCAACCATCCGTACATGGAATGAATAATCCAGACCAGAACGGCGTAGTTCAGGGTGAGAATGGTCACTTGCGGCCAATAAGTCAGTGTTTTATCGATGCACTGCGGAAACAGGGACAAATAAAAAATAATCAGTGCGGGATTGCTGATTTGCAGCAGAACGCCTTCGATAAAAAGGTTCTTTTTGTTGACGTTCTCAACCGGAGTGTCGGCGTATTCCTCGTTTTCGATGTGCGCGAGTCGAATGGCGAAGGGCTTGGCGCGAAACTTCTTATAACCCAGATAGAGAAGAAAAAGGATGCCCATCACGCGAATGGCACCGTAAAGAGTTTCGGATGTCGCGATGATGACGCCCAAACCGGTGACGGAGACGAACCCCACCACAAGCGTGCCGGAAGCAACACCAGCGATGCCGGGTTGAGCCGATTTAAGGCCGTAGCGCATGGAATTGGTAAGCGACATGAGCACCCCAGGACCAGGGGAGAGGATTGTGGGAATGGCAACGAGAAGAAAGACCCAATACAAATGCGTGTTGATCATACGAGGTCGTGAAGTAAAAACGAGTGTTGCAAAGTGACCGCAGGAGGCGCAGTTTAAAAAATGGAATTAGGTGGCAACGTGTCAAAGAGATTAAACTCAACCGTTGCCCTGATTTATGGTTATCGACTTACAACTTTTCGGTTTTGCTGCACCTATGTATCTCAAACCGCTTTTCATCACCGGTCTGTCCATTGCCGCCGCCATGACGGCAAATTCTTCTGTTGCTTCGCCCTTCGTGAGTTCGGGGTTGGCGATTTCCGCTTTTGAAACGGCTCGCACGGTCCGTGAAAGCGCCGATGAACGCATGACGCAAGCAGTGACAGATACATCCCGCGCCGACGGCGGTTCAATCTGGCTTGATCTCAAAGCCGCAAGTGACGAGGCGGATACCATGGTCAACAATGCCGGTTTTGAAAACGATCTCGCTGTCGTCAATCTCGGTGCCGATATACGACTGGGCGAAGCTTTCTTCGGGGTAGTGTACACCTATGCAAGAGCCGATACTGAGAGTCGTGGGGTACCGAATAAAGCGGACGGTGAAGGCGATATTTTCGGTATTTCAGCTTTCGGTCAGCGCAACTTCGGTGGTTTGAATCTGGCGCTTTCGGCCGGGTGGATCTATATGTCGGGTGACTCCGACATGGGCGGCATGGCCTACGAAACCAACGCCAATCTTTGGACGTTTGACGCCGCCGCCCGCTACGGCATCGAAATCGGCAACCTTGACCTCGTGCCCTACGCTAAGATCGAATACACGATGTTCCGCCCTCGTCACCACGGCGACTGGAATCTCGACAACGCCAACATCTGGCAGTTCCCGATCGGTCTTAACGCCGCTTATACGTTCGAGTTCGAAAACGGCATGAAGTTGCGTCCGCAGATCGACTTTGCGGTAATCCGCACGGCAGGCGACACCGAAATTGAAGCCTCCCGCGCCGGAGAGCTTTTTGAAGAAACGCTTACCGGCAGCCATACGCTCTACCGCGGTATGGTAGGTCTTGCCTGGACGACCGGTAAGGGCACGCTGCACGCCGGCTACCGGTATCTCGGTAGCGAACAGGGGCGTGAATCGCACGCTTTCCAGCTGCAGGCCGATTACGTCTTCTGAGTATTGAGCTCTGTTCGGCGCCATGACGACGGTCTTACATCCATGCTTGGACGAAAACGGCAAGCCTGTCGTGGTGGCGCATCCCACGCAGCCGACAAGCCGAGACACCTGGCTTGATTCGCGTTGCACGGCCACGCTTTCCCGTACGGCAGAGCCTGATTTGCCGTCAGCTCTCAATGGTCTCGCACTAACCGGCAATCCGGGTATTCCGGATGAGAATCCCTGGTATTGGCGCGATGTCGTGCCCGATGCCGTAAAGGGAGAACCTGACTTCGTTATGCCGCCGGGCTTTCGCGCCACCTCCGGGTGCGTTGTCATTGAACCAGACCGGCGCATTTGGATTGTGCATCCCACAAACGAATTTATGGGCACCAAGGCAACTTTTCCCAAAGGACGCCTTGAGCCGGTGCTGTCGCTTGCGCAAAACGCCGCAAAGGAAACGTGGGAGGAAGCTGGTCTTCTGGTGAAGCCTTATGCTTTTCTCGTGGACGTACCCCGTCGCATCGTTGTGACGCGGTATTTTCTAGCCCGACGCGTAGCCGGCTCTCCTGCACTTGCCGGCTGGGAGTCGCAGGCCGTTTCACTAATGCCGTTTGAAGAGGTTAAGAAGGCATTGAACCGCGAGGGAGATCAAGCGGTTCTACCGGCGCTTGAAGCGTATCTCAGAACTCTTGCGTAGACCTGGCTACTTTTCTTGCTAGAAGACAAACGCTTGCAGTGCCATGCACCACATCGGAATGGTGGCTAGACTCACGAGCACTTCAACGCTGGTGAGGTCGCTTACGACCGGACCATTGCCGCCCATGCGAGCCGCCATGATGTAGCATGAGTTGGCCGTCGGCACCACGGCGTAACACATCAATGCGGCCGTCTGTGTATCGGCAAGGCCTGTGGCTACTGCAACTGCTAGCGCTACGGCGGGCAGAACGATCAGACGCTGAATGGTCGAAAGTGCAATGAGCTTCTTATAACGAGCGAAATCTTCAACGGCCAGCCCCGCGCCAATGGCAAGCAGTGCCGTAGCCATTGAGGCGGAACCCAGGGACGAGAAGATCTTTGTGATGAAATTGGGAACCTGAAATCCCGTCAGATGCGAAAGGATGTTGGCAAAAAGTCCTGCCAGCGTCGAGACGATCAGCGGATTGGTGAAAATCGACTTGACGATGCTGCCGACGCTTGTCTTGCCGCCTGTTTTGGCTGCGTACGAGAGATCAGCCACGGCAATGGCGTTGGAGATCGGCACCCAGATGCCGGTGAGAAGCGCCACCAAAGCGAGCGCTTCCTGACCGTACATGTTGAGGGCAAGAGCAAAGCAGATATATGAGTTGAAGCGGTAGCCTGTCTGGCGCACGGATGCGTCTGTCATGGGATCGGCGGGAGCCATCTTGCTCACGGCCTTGGCCATGAAGACGCCGGTAGCCATCGCAAGCGTGCCGAATAGCAGAAATTCGGCGGTATCGAGTCCGGTGAGTTTGGCGTGCGCCACGCTGTTAAAGAGCAGAGGCGGGAACAACACCCAAAACACCAGTTTTTCGACGCCGTCCCACAACTCCTTGGCTCCGAACCGTTTGGTGCCTCGAAGGGCGTAACCCAGGGCGATCAGGAGGAAGGGTTCCAAAACGGCGGAAAGCACAGAGAACATGGCTGTCTCGACGACGACAAATCTGAAGCGTTAACCCTACTACGATAGCAAACTTATCGTCGAGAAGCTTTCGCGGACTTCAGTCGAGCGGTGAGTGAATCGAATTCCCGACGCAGTTCTTTGTCATAGAAGGCTTCGAGCTTGGGCGGTTCAAACGAGAAGATGCTTTCGAGATCCTTTTCGCCGGCTTTGATCACTTCAATGAGCTCGCCTCCCACCTTAATGGTGCGGAAGGTGTTGCGCGCCAGAGCAAAATTGAGTCGCATCTCGCGCTTGAGCGTATCGAGCGCCACCCAACGGCTCTTGAGATGATCTTCGTAGAGCTGCGCGAGATTGATAGTGCGCGCATTGATGTCGAGATTGTTTTGAGCAATTTCCACCGTCTTGGAGGAGCGACGACTCAGTTCGTCGGCTTCACGCATCATGGTGTCAGCTTCATCGATGATCTCGCCGAGCTCAAGCAGATACACCGTCTCAATCTTACGCATTGTGCGCTCGATCGCTTCGATGTAGACGCGGTAGCTCATCATCAAAAAGCCCGTATAGGCCTTGATCTGTTCGGGGCCGGCGTCAGGCCCTTTAAGCGACTGCGCCAGATTTTTTTCAATGGCTTTGATGTTTTCCGCAACGGCCATGACCTGCGCGAGTTCCGTACCCTCGGCCGAGTAGAGGATTCCGTCGAGCTGCTCGGGTGTCATGCCGATGCCGTCTTGCTCGAGTCGCGCGAGCGTTTCGGTTTTGAGCGTTGCAATGCGTTTTCTGTCGGTGTCGATGGCCTGCCGTTCACGCTCGATGCGGCGAGCCAGAGCCGAGCGGGTCATTTTCAGGGGCGAAAGCGACGTGGAAGGGGCAGCGATACTCGCCAGTTTCCATGCGTTAATTTGTTCTTGGCGCGCACGGATACCGTCTTCGATTTTCTGGACGTTGGAGATGAGCATCAGCACATCGGAGTGTAGGAATTCCTTCAGGCAGCCGTCGACGATGCGCGTGATTTCCGGATCACGAAACGTGATGCGCTCCAGAAACGTTTTGTCCGCTTCCAGTCCGGCGCTGTCATGCTTTTCGAAGTAGCCGACGCCTTCGGCCAGTTTCGGCGACACACGGCTCCAGAATGCCGCAAATGTCTTGGCGGCAAGCGTATGCGAGGTGAGCAGGATAGCCGCTTCAGCAAAGGCCTTGGCAAAAATCGATTTCATGGAAACGGATAAAAAGTGGATTAGGTGCTTCAAGCCGACAATGCTAACGCAAAAAGGTTAATTCAAGGTTGCGCACTGCGTATCGGCGAGACCTTTGAGTTCTTCGGCTGACATGTTCTTGGGTATCAGCGACACTGTCATTTCGCAGGCGCGGCAGTCAAAGCGCGCCAGAAGACGCGTGCCTCCCGAGGCGGTCAAAATCAGAGGCTGAGGCTTCATGCGTCCGCCGTTCATTCGTTTGAACCTCTCCTTTTTGACCGGATCTTTGCCATACTGCTTTGGGCATAAACCGAGCGTGTGGCGCACGCAATGGCGGCATTGCATCAAGGCGGCCGAAAGAAGATCAGGGGTGTTGCCTGCTTGAAGAAGCGTTTCAAAGGCATTGTTGACGCGGCTTGCACCGTGTTCCTTATAAAAGGCTATGGCGCAGACATTGGCTGCATTGGCGCGGAAGTCGAGAAATTTGCCTTCGAACGGCTCAGTCGGAGAGACCGTTGCGGGCAACCGACCGAAACGCGGGTGTGTGTCGCAGATGGTACGCGCCAGTTTCTCAAGACAGTTGCGGCGCAGACCATTCAAAACGGAAACAGGGACGAAGGGAGTGTCGGGACCGCCCTCGGTCGTAACGGTGATGTCGGTTATCTGAAAAACGGTGCCGCCGGCTTTCGAAAGAGAAGCCTTGAGCTTGTCAAGCGCCTGAGGATTGCGGGCAGGCTGTACGGGACCGTCAAGACGAACCGTTGCGGAAAGTTCAAGCGTTTTGCCGGTCAGTTCCAAAGCATTGCTGCGAACCACGAGTTCGAGAGTGGCTGGAATCGTACGTTCGGCACTTTCCTGCGCAAGGAGCTTTTCAAAGCGATGGTCTTTATTGCGGTTGACGACAACGCCCGGCAAGAGTCCCGGGTGGCGTTTGAGGGGTTCGTGCAGAGAAACGCGTACCAGGCCCGGACGCAGCTGCTCGGCGCGATTGACGCGCAGACCTTCGAGTTCTTCCTCGGGCGTCAGATACACCAGGCCGTCGCCGTTGGCGATTTCGGCTTTGGTGGCGATGTCGACGGTGGAGCAGCCAGAGCTTATTGCTACGACCTTGCCCACGGTCTCTCCCGTGCTCTTGGGCGTATCGAGTGCCGCAATCTGGGGGCGTCTGCCGTTGACGAAGTAGTCCGTCGCGCCGCGTCGAAACGTTTTCTCGGGGTCCGGCTCAAAGGTAAAAGTCGAGACGCCCACGGAAGCGCGCTGCCAGTTCTCGCCAGAATGTTTTTCCAGCAGGGCGTCAATTTTGCGGCGGTAGTATGCCGTGAGATTCTTGACGTATTCGGGGCCCTTGAGGCGTCCTTCAATCTTAAAGCTTGAGACGCCGGCGGCGATGAGTTTTTCGAGATTGGCGGACTGATCGTTGTCCTTGAGGCTTAAGACGTGCTTGGAGCGGACAATCGATCGCCCCGAAAGGTCGGTGACGTCGTAGGGCAGGCGACAGGGCTGAGAGCATTGTCCGCGGTTGGCCGAGCGTCCTGTGAGCGCCGCCGAAAGATAGCATTTGCCCGAATAGCTCACGCACAGGGCGCCGGCAATGAAAAACTCGATGCGGGCGCGCGGCATCGCCTTGCGGATGGCCGCGATTTCGTCGAGCGTCAGTTCGCGGGCCGGCACGATCTGTGCGAACCCCAGACTGTCGAGAAAGGCCGCTTTTTCAGGCGTGCGGATGTCGCATTGGGTGGACGCGTGAATTTCGATGTCGGGAAGCTGTCCCTTGAGCAGCCCCAGATCCTGCACGATCAAGGCGTCGACTCCGGCCTCTTTGGCCTTCCAGGCGGCATCGACTGCTTGATCGAACTCGTTGTCGTAGATGAGCGTATTGAGCGTCATGTAGACGCGGGCGCGGTACTGATGCGCAAACTCGGCGATGCGAGCGATATCCTCAAAGGAGTTGCCTGCGGCCTGCCGTGCACCGAACGCGGGCCCGCCGATGTAGACGGCGTCGGCACCGTGCAAGACCGCGGCACGAGCCGTTTCAAGGTCTCGTGCGGGGGAAAGGAGTTCAAGCGAAGCAAAGGGACGCATGGACGGGGTGCGTTCGAGCATTGATTATTTGGCGCTCTGCACGCGCAAGCGCTGTTCGCTCTTCGCTTTGGTGCTGCGAATCGGAGCGCGCATGAGCGGTTCTGGCTGGACGCACTTTTCAATGGCGAGGAACTTCGAGAGTTCCTCGTCGCCCGCGTTGCTTGCGGCATCGGCAGGAGACTGGCCTTTATCGTTGCAAAGATCGCGGTAGGAGCCTGCGCGAAGAAGCGTCATCACGACCTCGCGAGAGGGCTTGCGGGCGGCCATGTAGAGCGGCGTGATGCCCGAGTAGGTCTGTACGTTGACGCGAGCACCTTTTTCAAGCAGGAGCTTGACGATTTCGTTGTGACCTTCGGCAGCAGCGTAATGCAACGGTGTCCAACCGCCGATGCGGTTTACTGAAGCGCCTTCGGCAAGGAGCCGCTGTACGAGTTCCATATTGCCCTTGAATGCGGCAAGCATCAGAGCCGTTTCGCCGTATTCGCTTGCCGTGTCGACTTCAATGCCTTTGGCAGACAACAGCGCATCGACCACCGTGTACGAGTCCATGCGGATGGCGCGCACGAGAGCCGGATCGCCGCCGTTGACGATCGTATTGGGGCTGATGCCCTGAGAGAGCATGTAAAGCACGACGTCGGCGCGGTCGCGATCAACGGCGCCCGCAAAATTGGCCCAGTTTTCTTCGGGGCCGGCCATCTTGACGGGGCCCGCAGAGGCCGTTGTCGCACGATCGCCCGTCGCGGGCTGGTTGGAGGCGCAGCCCGCAAGCAGGCCGAGCGAAATCAGACACGTGCAGATCAGGGAAGCGGTTTTCTTCATATCAGTTCAGTCCAAAAAAATTCTTGGCCGTGTCGGTTGTAACGGCGGCAGCATAGTCCGGTTCGACGTTCTTGACGAGTGCCAGCGTTTTGGCCACCTCGGCGACATAGGCCGGTTCACAGCGCTTGCCGCGATAGGGGACCGGCGCCATGTAGGGACAGTCGGTCTCGATCATCAGACGATCAAGCGGCAGGGCCGAGGCAATTTCGCGCAGTCCCGAGGCGTTCTTAAAGGTGAGCACTCCCGTAAAGGAGACGAGACCGCCGAGGTCAATCGCGCGTTTGGCGTCCGCGAGGCTTCCGCCGAAGCAGTGCATCACAAAGCCCACGGAACCGGCGTCTCGCGCGGCCAAAAGGTCGAGCGCATCGCTTTCGGCTTCGCGAGCGTGCACCACAAGGGGCTTGTTGAGCTTACGCGCGGCTTCGATGTGGCGTACGAAGCGCTCTTTTTGCCAGGTCAGGTCGCCCTTGCACCAGTGGTAGTCAAGGCCGGTTTCTCCGACGGCGCAAATACGCGGATCCCCGCAAATCGCGACGATTTCATCCACGTCGCATTCACGGCGATCTTCGTACTCAGGATGCAACGCCCAGGCTCCGAACAGAAACCCCGGCGCCATGTCCAGAACGGCGAAAAGATCCTTTTCCTCACCGTAATCGCAGGCAACGACGAGCGCACCTTCGAGTCCTGCCTCGCGCATGCGGGTAATCACCTCGGCGCGGTCGGCATCGAACTCGCGGGCGTTGATGTGTGAGTGAGAATCAAACAAGCGCATGACGACTCACTGCTGCGGACTCAGGCGCCGTGGCCCTTGTAAAGTTCTTCGATTTCGGCGGCATAACGCTCGGCAATCTGACGGCGGCGCAGCTTCATCGTGGTGGTGAGAAGGCCGTTTTCGGTCGTCCAGTTGTCGGGCAACACGGCTACGTTGCGCGGCTGCCCGTAACGCGGGAAGAACTTCGTGGCGCTGCGCACGCGTTTGAGAATGGTGTTGCGCACTTCTCGGCTGCCGCGGGTGGACGGATCGTCCGGATTGACCTGCAGATCGGCGCACAGGGCGCGCCAGCGTTCGTTGTTGAGCACCACCAGAGCGGCCACATACGGACGGTTTTCGCCGACCACCATGACCTGGTCGAACAGGGGATCCTCGAGAATCGCAAATTCGAGGTCAACGGGGCTCACTTTTTCGCCCACGCTCGTGACGATGATTTCCTTAATGCGCCCCTTGATGCGGATGCGTCCGCCGTCGCTCAAATCGGCCTGATCACCCGTACGCAACCAACCGTCTTCGGTAAAAGCTCGGCGGGTGTCTTCCTCGCGGTTCCAGTAGCCCTTCATGACCTGAGGACCGCGAACCTGCAGTTCGTCCAGTTCACCCAGGCGCGCTTCAATGCCGATCAGAGGTTTGCCGACTGTGGAGGGATGGTTTCCCTTGACTTCGCACATGGAAATCACCGGAGACGATTCGGTCAAGCCGTAAGCCTGGCGGATCGGAGCGCCCATGCCGCAGAAAAATTTCGCGACGTGCAGGTTAAGGGCGGCACCGCCCGCCATCAACACGTTGATGCGGTTGCCGAAAACGCCCTTAACCGGATCGGCGATCTTGCGCTTGAGGTAGGGCCACATGATGAAGTCAAGGCACTCGCGGGCAGTATGTTCGACAGGCAGCCCGTTTTCCTTGCAGAACCGGCGCCAGCCGACTTCCGCTGCCCAGTCGAAGAAGTAGCCCTTCTTCTTGGTCATCTTGCGGCGCACCATCAGGATCTGATTGTGGATGCGCTCAAAGACACGCGGCACCGAGCACATATTGGTCGGGTTAATCGCGTGCAAATCATCGGTGATGTGCGCCACGCCTCGGGAGAATGCGAGAAGCGCACCGGTGGCAAGCGCGTGGTAGTAGGCAGCACTGCGCTCGAACGAATGCGACAGCGGCAGATACGACAGGAACACATCGTTTTCATCGATCGGCATGTAGCGGGAAATCTGCTGCACGTTGCTCACCACGTTGCGGTGTGTGAGCATCACTCCCTTGGGACGACCCGTGGTGCCGGAGGTATACACGAGTGCGGCCAGATCATCGGCATCGGGACCGGCAGGCAGTTCGGTCACATCGTTTCCGGTGGCTAGCCATTCTTCAACGCCGCAGTACGGAATGTGACCGAGGCTTACGCCTTCGTCGGTTTCGCCGGTAAGAACGACCTGGCGCAGGTTGGGCAAATCAACGCCCGCCGTGGCAAGAGAATTCCAGCGAGCGAAGTTGACCGTGACGAGAAATTCGGCGCCGCTGTCGTTGAGAATGTAATTGGAGTTGCCGGCCGTATCGGTGGCGTGCAGCGGCACGGGAACCAATGCGTTGCAAAGGGCGGCCATGTCGAACGTCAGTGCGTCGACGCTGTTGGGCAGAAGCATGGCCACGCGCGCGCCGCGCTGCAGGCCCATCTTCGCAAAGGCCTTGCGCCAGCGCATCACCCGTTCGGAGAATTGACGCCAGGTGATACCCACCCATTCGTTGGTGCGGTGTTCAAACCACTTGTAGGCTTCACGGTCGGCATAGACGCGCACCGTGCGCTCAAGCATTTCGGGAATCGTTTTGAATTGGTCGATAAATCGGGAGGACAAAATCGCGGCTCCGGCTTTATTGGTAGTGTTCGGATAACCCGCTTATTGTAAATTTTCTCGACCTTCTTCGGTGGGCTTCAAAAACGTCTATTTCGCCAAAAGCGCTCTAATTTGCAAGCGCACGTTACCGAGATCGGGATTGACCAGGATCGACAAGCTTTCGAAGAGTTCGTCGCCTTCGAGATCCCACCATTTCCACTGCAGCAAAAGCGAGATGAGTTCCTCGTCGAAACGTTTCTTGATGAAGCGCGCCGGATTGCCTCCGACGACGCTGTAGGGTTCGACGTCTTTGGTTACAACGGAGTATGCGGCAACGATGGCTCCGTCGCCGATCGTGACGCCCGGCATGATTACGCATTCGCGTCCGAGCCAAACGTCGTTGCCGATCACGATGTCGCCCTTGTGCGGCAATTTGCTCAAGTGGTCCGGTGTCGCCTTGTTCCAGGTCTTTCTCATCACGTTGAACGGATAGGTGGAAATGCTCGAGAGGCGATGATTTGCCGCGCCCATGATGAAAGTCGTGCCGTGCGCGATTTGACAGAATTTGCCGATGACAAGCTTGTCGCCGAAAGCAGGGTAGTTGAAAAGAACTTGCGTTTTTTCAAAATTTTTCGGATGTTCCGCGCTGTCGTAGTAGGTGTAGTCGCCTACAGAGATATTGGGCGCCGATACGACATTTTTCAGAAAGACGGACGTTTTGTACTCGTTCGGAAAAACAACGTTCGGATCCGGATTCTTCGGTTGGGTCACGGCTTTCTCCCGGTCAGGTCCAGCTTTCAATAAACCAGTCGCCGGCAACAGAAAAAGTGCCGACGTTAATCTTGTACGGAGCCGCCTGAGCCACGATGGGTTTGGCGTGATAGGCAAAACCGAAACCCGCCGCACCGATCATTTCTAGATCATTGGCGCCGTCACCGCCTGCAATGCACTGCGAAAGACTCGCACCGTTGAGCTGCGCGATCACTTCCATGGTGCGGCGCTTGCCGGCACGATCGAGAACCTTGCCGCCCGCAGGGCCCGTCGCTTCGCCGGTAAGTCGACCGTCTTCAATGACCAGGCGATTGCACACGAAACCGGACATGCCGTAGTCGCGTGCGACGATTTCGGCAAATTGAGTAAAGCCGCCCGAAGCGATGTACGTCTTGACACCAAACGCGTGGAAAAGGGCAAGTGTCTCTTTGGCTCCGGGTGTCGGACGGATAAGAGCGGCGGCATCATCAATGATCGAAGCGGGGGCGCCTGCCAGAAGCTTCACGCGCTCACGCAGGCTGTGTTCGAAATCGAGTTCGCCGCGCATCGAGCGCTCGGTGATTAGCGCGACCTGTTCCTTGACGTTGTGGAGCGCCGCCAGTTCGTCGATGCATTCGTTGCCGATCAGGGTGCTGTCCATGTCAAAGAAGGCGCAGCGGAAATTTTTAAGCGAAAGACCGGCAGGCACAAGGGCGGCATCGCGCTCGGTCAGATTCGGAAGAACATCCCGACGAATTGTCTCGCACGTGTTTTCATCAATTGCGCAAAGACGCAGTCTGTTTTCTTCGCGAAGAAGCCTGGCTTCGGCGGCAAGCGAGGACAGAGCAGCACAGAGATCATCCGTGATGAGGCCGGAGATCACCAGGTCGCGAAGGGAGCAAGCGGTAGTCATAGGTAGTTCGGTTCAAAAAGCGAATGTACGGTGACTGACAGTGCCCGAGAAAAAGGGCTACATGTCGTTGGATGTCGGCATCATGCCGCAATCGATATGGTTTTGCACGCTTTTTTGCTCTTTTTCGTCTTTGTCATCGTTTTGTTATCGAAGTGTCAAGAACTTGTCTCAAAACTGCCACGAAGCTGTCAGATTCGACCTCGACAATGTGCGCCATCACAACGGGAGGTACTTCGAAGCGGAGCAAGACATCGTTTTCCGCTCGGTTGTGACGAAACGCGGCGCCGACTCCCTGTGCGGGCAGCGCCTGACATTGACTGACACATAGATTGAGAAGATGAATCCTAAGAATTTCGCCAAAGCCGGCCTCGTTGCCGCCCTCGTCGCCGCTGCCAACGCATCGTTTGCCGGCCCCGACAACATGGTCGTTGCCGTACAGCAGTTGCCCGTGATCGTTGAGCCTCAAGGCATCAACAACAACGCGCTCGATCGAGTGGCTTACTCCATCTACGAAACGCTGATTCGCGCCGATCTCAAGACCGGAGAACTCTTCCCGGGACTTGCAGAAAGCTGGAAGCGTATCTCGCCTGAAACCGTTGAGTTTAAGCTCCGCAAGGGTGTCAAGTTCCACGACGGCACCGACTTTACGGCCGACGATGTGGTCTTTACCTTCGGCGAAGAACGCTTCATGGCCAAGGATGCTCCGGGGCGCGCTGCGGCCGTCGAATTCCTGGGCGGTCTCAAGAGCGTCGAAAAAATCGACGACTACACCGTTCGAGTGACGATGCAGCAGGCCGACCCCCTGATCGAACGCCGCTTTGCCGCACGTATGTCTGAAATCATCAGCAAGGACGGCTGGATGAAGGCAGGCGGTTGGGACAACTGGATCAAGAACCCGATCGGCACCGGACCGTACCGTATCACAAGCTTTAAGGTCGGCAACCGCCTGGCTCTTGAACGCTTCGACGGCTATTGGGGGGATAAGGCGCCGGCAGCTAAGCTCACGTTCGTGGAAGTGCCCGAACTATCCTCTCGTGTGGCCGGTCTTCGCTCCGGAGAATTCGACCTCATCACCGAAGTACCGCCTGATCAGATCAAGCCTTTGAGTAAGGACGGCAAGATTGACGTCGTGGGCGGCGCGATCGACAACATCTACGCGCTCGTCTTTGATGCCAAGTCCAATCCGGTGATGGCAAACACGCAGCTGCGTCAGGCCATTTTGCACGCTATCGACCGCGATCTTCTCGTACAGGCTCTTTTTGCCGGCAAGACCACTCCTGCCAACAGCTTCCAGTCGAAGACCTTTGGCGACATGTATCTGCCGGAATTCGAAACCAAGCTCTACGATCCGCAGAAGGCTCGCGACCTCATCAAGGCTTCGGGTTACAAGGGCGAACAAATTGTCTGGCGCATTCAGCCTTCTTACTACACGCTTGAAATGACCGTGAGCCAGGCCGTGGCTTCCATGTTGAAACAAGTGGGCCTCAATGTTCGAATCGACGTCAAGGAAAACTGGACGCAGGTCGAAGCCGCAGGCAAGGACCGCATGATCAACAACGCCAGCTTCTCGGCTTACTTCCCGGATCCCGCAAGCCAGCTGTGGCGCCGCATGAAACCGGGCAGCTTCTGGGAGGCCGAGGGGTATTTCCCGGCGTCAGACGAATACAAGCGCATCTGCGAACTCGGCAAGGAACTCGATTCGAGCGTCGATCCCGCCCGCCGCAAGGCTGCCTGGGGCGAAATGCTCAAGCAGTTCAATGCCAATCCTTATGCTTGCCCGCTCTATGCGCTGCCGATGATCTACGCCAAACAGAAGAACGTGGTGTGGGAACCCGGCACTCAGGGCTCGGTTGATCTGAGCGCCCGCAACCTGAGCTTCAAGTAAATCCTTCTCATGGGGCTGCGGGATTGGTTTCCGCAGCCCTGGTTTCTCTGACAAATCAAACCGAAGACATCTATGACAGAACCTCACGGGACATCGGAACAAACGCTGCTTGCGATCCGTGGTCTTCGCACGTCGTTTGGCAACACCGAAGTGCTCCACGGCGTGGATCTCGAAATCCGCCGCGGCGAAGTGCTCACCCTGATCGGCGAATCGGGGTCGGGCAAATCGGTACTCTCCCGATCAATTCTGGGTCTGGCCGGCAAAAATGCGCGCACCAACGGTGAAATCGAATTCGACGGACGCAATCTTCTGAAGTTGAGCGGCGCCGAGATGCACAAGCTGCGCGGAGCCGACATCGGCATCATCGTGCAGGACGCGATGGCCGCTCTAAATCCGATGCGTACCATCGGATATCAGCTCTGCGAAACAATCGTTTACCGCCATCCCGACTACCGCGACAAACCCGGCAACAAGACAACCTTGATGGCAAGCGACGAAGTCAAGACGTTGGCCGTCAACTATCTCAAGCGTGTGGGCATCACGGCTCCGAATGAACGCATGCGAAGCTACGCGCACCAACTCTCGGGCGGCATGCGCCAGCGCGTGATGATTGCGTTGGCGCTCATCGGAGCACCCAAGCTGTTGATTGCCGACGAACCGACCACTGCTCTTGACGTGGTGGTGCAGCGCGAAATCCTCAAGGAACTGCGCGAAATCGTCAAAAGCGAATCGATGAGCATGCTGCTTGTCACGCACGATTTGCATCTGGCGCGCGACGTTGCCGACCGCGTAAGTGTCATGTACGCGGGCTACATTCTGGAAACCGGTCCCGTGCCCCGCGTTCTTCCCAATCCCGCCCACCCCTACACCGAAGGACTGCTTGAGGCCATGCCCGACATGGAAAGCGAGAAGGGGACGTTGCAACCCATTAAGGGTGAAATTCCGCCGCCCGAAAAGCTCGGTCACGGTTGTCCCTTTGCCGGCCGCTGCCCGCTTACCCGCGTTCAGTGCCGCATGAGTTTGCCGGACATGCAGCCCGTTGAAGACGGCTGGCAGTCGCGCTGCATGGAAGCACAGTGCCACGCCGCGCAACTCGACGAAGCCTTCAAGGCGCAGGAGCAAAAGCGCGATCAGAGCGTTGTCAAAAACCTCGACAAAGTGCAGAAGATCGTTCAGGCGGTCGAAGGAATCCAAGAGATTCAAGACGACGGACAACCTCGGCAAAAGCCCGTGTTCGGCGCCGATAATGACGACGAAACGCCGCTTGTTGCCGCCGACATACCGAAGCACTGTTACTACACCCGCAAGGGCTTTTTCGGTCGCAAAAAGCCTTGGAACGTGCTCGAAGACATTACGCTGACGATCGAGCGAGGTGAAGTTCTGGGGCTGGTTGGGGAATCGGGTTGCGGCAAGTCCTCGCTTGCCCGTTTGCTGCTCGGTCTTATGCGTCCCACGGCCGGGCGCGTGACCTTTGACGGCGAGATCTATCCCGAACCGAGATCGCGACAGTGGCGCGCACAGCGTCCTCTGGCGCAAATGATCTATCAGGATCCGTTCTCGTGCTTTGACGAACGCCTGAGCATCGTCGAGCAGGTGGCCGAACCGCTGATGGTTCACAAGGGCATGACGCAGGCCGAAGCCCAGACGGTAGCTTTGCGTTTCCTCAAGGCTGCGGGCCTGCCGGAACACCATGCGGTCAAGCGCCCCGGGGTGATGTCGGGCGGACAGCTGCAGCGTGCGGCCATCGCGCGTGCCATTGCTCTGGAACCCAAGCTTTTGGTTTGCGACGAACCGGTCGCTTCGCTCGACGTCTCAATCCAGGCTCAGGTGCTCGAACTGTTGAACAACCTGCGCCACGCCACCGACATGTCGATGCTTTTTGTGTCGCACAACCTCAACGTCGTTCGCTACATCTGCGATCGCGTGATTGTGATGTATCTCGGCCGCATTGTGGAGACGGGCAGCGTCGAAGAGGTTTTCCGCCATCCGGTGCATCCGTACACGAGGCTTCTTACGGCCTGTACTCCGGGCGCCAACGGCCAGATCGTCAACTTTTACCCGAAGGGGGCGATGCCAAGTCCCATGAATCGTCCAACGGGGTGCGTCTTTGCCAATCGTTGCCCGCTTGCATGTGCTCGCTGTCAGGCCGAAGTGCCGACGCTCGAAGAAGTCCTTCCGGGACGACGCGCGGCCTGTTTTGAAGCCCAAAAGGCGATGAAGCTCGACGACATTTATTTATCTTCGATTGCCCGCGAGGCCGATCAGACACAGCGGCCGGGCGTAGGTATGGAGGAGGCTGCGTAAATGGCTGCACTCGTTTTTCGAATTCTGGGACGGGCGGTTCTGACGCTCCTTCTGCTCACGGCCTGCGTGTTTTTCGTGCTGCATCTTACGGGCGATCCCGCCCGTCTGATGCTCGGCAGCGACGCTTCGACCGAGGCTATCGCAGCATTCCGTCATCAGTGGGGGTTAGATAAGCCTCTGTGGGAACAGTTTGGGATCTATCTCCTCAATGCGCTCAGTCTTGACATGGGCAGAAGCTACGCCACCGGTCTTCCGGTGAAGGAAGTCTTTCTTCAGGCGCTCGGTCCCACGCTTGATCTGATGATCCCGACGGCGATCGTGACGCTTCTGATCGGCATTCCCGCGGGCGTCTTTGCCGCGCTGCGCCGCAATACGCCGGCCGACCGCGCGATGATGGTCGCGTCTGTCATGGGTTACGCCGTTCCGAACTTCTTCATGGGCATTCTGCTTTTGCTGGTGTTCTCGATCTGGCTCGGATGGTTGCCTTCATACGGCAACGCCACGGCCGCGCACTACATCATGCCGATCATCACAATGGCAACAACCGAAGCGGCAATCTTTTCGCGGTATGCACGTAGTGCCATGATCGAATCCATGCGCCTGCCGAGCGTCAAAGCCGCCATGATGCGAGGACTTCCGCGCACCCGCATCATCTGGCTGCATGCGCTGCCCAACGCCATGCTATCGATTCTTACCATTCTGGGCTTTTTCCTGGGCACGCTCGTGGCAGGTGCCGTGATTACCGAAACGGTCTTCTCGTGGCCGGGCGTGGGCAAGCTTCTGGTCCAGTCCGTTGCCAACCGCGATATTCCGGTGGTGCAGATGATTGTTCTGGCAACCGGCGCCTCGCTTATCGCCGCCAACCTTCTGATGGATCTTCTCGCGCTCGTCTTCAATCCGCGTCTGAGAAAAGCCAACTAATCCAACGTACGAACGCTATGACTACAGCAACATCTACAACAACGATGTCGGCCTGGGCGGCCAACCGTCCGTCGCCGCTGGCGGCAACCGCTGCGCTCATCCTCGCGGTCCTCTTTACGGGCGGACTGCTGGCGCCCTGGATTGCCCCCTACGGTCTTGAAGACATGGATCTGATGGCCCGACTGGTGGCACCCTTTACGTCGTCAGCGCATATTCTCGGCACCGATGAGCTCGGGCGCGACATCTTGACGCGTCTTCTATACTCCTTGCGCCTATCCTTTGTCCTGGCCGTCTGCGGCACATTGATCGGCGCCATTCTCGGTACGGCTCTGGGCTTTTTGGCCGCGCGCTTCGGCGGCGTCGTTGACGATCTCGTCAACGTCGGCGTCGACTTTACAGCCTCGCTTCCGTTCATCATCCTGGCGCTCACGATCCTCGCGTTTCTCGGTACCGACGTCAAGGTGATCATCGTGATCATGGCCTTCTACGGCTGGGACCGATACGCCAAGCTCTCGCGCAACCTTGCCCGCTCGGCATACACCGAAGGCTACGCCGGCGCTCTCGAAGGCCTGGGATTGCCGACTCGCCGCATTCTTCTCAAGCATATCCTGCCTAACATCGCGAGCGCTCTTGTGGTGAACATGACTCTTAACTTCCCGGGCATGATTCTTCTTGAAACGAGTCTGTCCTTTCTCGGCGTCGGCGTTCAGCCGCCGATGAGTTCCCTTGGAACCATGCTGGGCTTCGGGCGTGATTACCTCACTACCGCCTGGTGGATTGCCGTGGTGCCCGGTGTCGCGATCGTGATTTCGACGCTTTCCATGTCCGTGCTGGGCGACTGGGTGCAGCAAAAACTTGAGCCGCAGTCCCGCTGACCATGAATGACTCTATCGACTGACTCAAATGACCGATACGAATTCCTTTCCCTGCAAGTTTCTATTGGTGGGCTTCGACGGCTTGCGTCCCTGCGACATTACGCCCGATGTGATGCCCAACCTCGCGCGTTTTCGCGATGAAAGCCACACCTGGGAAAACTATCTGGCGAGCTTTCCCACCGAAACGTACGTTAACCATCCCGTGATCTTTTCGGGGTTTCGCCCCAACGGTCACGGGCTGATCGCCAACAGCTTCTATTGCCCTGAACTTAAGGGCAAGGCGCAGCTTTTCTGCGGTTGGGATACTGAGAGTGTGATCGCTCAGGACGAAGCGCGTCCCGAAGGTCTCTATGCCGTGCCTGATATGGCTGAACTGCTTGCTCAAAAAGGTAAGACCATGCGCGTATTGTGTGCCAATTCTGCCGGCAGCACTCGCCTTCAGAATATGCACGCTGATCGTTATCCGGGGCACTTGAACGCCTGTATTCATGCGCTGGAGAAAGCCATTCCGATCAATGAACGCAATCGTTTGCTGCAGCACAGTCCGGCCACGATGCCGCTTACGTTCCCTGACTTTGCCGCGCAGTCGGAGATGCTCGACATTCTGTTTCGTGATGAGCTCAATAACGGCGTACAGAACCTGGCCGACATGACGGTGTTCTGGATCGGTGAGCCCGATCATTCGAGTCATGAAATCGGACTCAAGAGCGAACTTACGGAACGCGCCCGCACACACGCCGACAAGCTCTTCGGGCGCATCTACGATTGGTGGCTCAAGGAGGGGCGCAGCCGGAACGTTCAGCTTGTGACGATGTCCGATCACGGCCACGGCGAAATCGCCGGTCACGTCGACTTTGTCGGCATTTTGAGGCAGGCCGGTTGCACGGTGGTGACCGATCAGGAGATTCTCGGTGGCGCCGATCCGAGTGATGCGGAAATGGTGCTGGTGGGCGACTACACCGCAGGCCTCTGGGTTAAGGATAACAGCGTTGAGAATCTTACGAAAATTGCGCAGATACTGACGTCCGATCCCGGCGTCGGGCTTGTGTTCTCTCAGCCCAACGAACAATACCGAGACGCCGTGGCAGGCCGCGTTCCCGGTACGCTTTCGGAAGCATTGGTTTTCAGTGAAAGCGTTCGCGGCCCGGATCTGCGAATCGTGGGTCGAGGCGACAACAGCACCGGACGTATTTTGAGTGGCGGTTATTACTCATTGGGCTGCGGTAACCACGGCGGTCTGACGCCGGCTGAACTGCACGCGAATCTGTCGTGTGCGGGTACGGCATTCACGCAACAGACGCGCCGACATAAGGCACCTGCCGGCCACGATGATCTGGCCAAAACCATACTCACGCTGATGGGAGCTGAAGCAAACCATTCGCCTGCGAGAGTCCTTGACGAAGCACTCAAGGATGATGTTGATGAGTCCTACGGCGTCTTTACCCTGCGTTTGTCGCAAGGCAAGCTTAGTATGACGATTGAGCATGCTCACTACGCGGGGCGACGTTATGTGTTGAGCGGCGAGAGAGAAGACGGAGCGTTGCCGGCTTTCAATACAGTCGGTTAAGAGTCACCGAAAGGCAAGCTTCAAAATACGGGATGTTTTGACGCACTTCGCTCGTGCTCCCAATAGCGCGTGCCTTTTTATGTGGTTGATGTTGAGATCGCACGGTTAATGATTTCAGCCGGTTCCATGAGGTGATCGGCTAAAAATTCGACAATCGGGCTAATTAGTTCTCGAAAGATCATCAATGACTTTCCAAGAGTCTCCCGCCACCACGTTAGACTTGAGGAAAGAAGAGACAAGCTCGCAAGACCACAGCTGAAGTGATCATGACGCTGTGCGTTCTCGTGGCGTTGCCAACAAACAGTATGAAGTGTCATCCAGCACCGTAAATGCATAAGGAAAAAGCAAAGCAAGAGCCGGAGCAAAATGCAACATGCATGCACGCTTTCACCCGGTTTTCTGAAATTTCCGAAGAAGACAAGGCCAAGTTCCTGCCATTGCTTCTTTTGGGCGATGAGTCAGAGGCAATGATCGAACGTTACATTCACCGTGGACGTTTGTTTGCGCTGTACACACACGACAATGCGGTCTCCGATCTTTGTGCGGTATGTGTGCTCACGCACGAAGGAGACGGTGTGTTCGAGATCAAAAACCTCGCCGTGGTTCCCAAACAACAGCGCCGTGGCTTCGGGCGGCAAATGGTCCTTTTTGTCAGTGAACTCTGCCGTCAGTCTGGCGCTCAGACGCTTTTCGTCGGCACCGGGCGCGATACGCAAGTCGTTTCCTTCTATGAAAAATGCGGATTTGTGAAGTCACATGTTGTTGAAGGCTTCTTTGAAGCCAACTACGACCACCCGATCATCGAAAACGGCATTTGCCTCAAAGACATGCAGTATCTACGGACTGACTTCCAATCTTCTCGTTAAGAATTGTGTTTTTCGAGCAAAGATTGGAGTGTGTCAAACAGAGTTTCCGGCACTTTGTATCTGTACTTTTTCCTAAGATTCAGCGAAACACGTCCGGATTGAATTGCCGCTGCAACCAAAACGTCCAGATCCTTTTGCACAACGTCAAACGATGCGTTCAGAACACGGTAAATCCTGTCGTATGTTTCCAGAAAACGAATTTCCTCCGGCAGATAGGTGCTGACGGCTTCCTTTACCATCTCGTAAAGAAACTCGCACTGCGTCGTGGCATCCCAGTAACGGTAGAGATCGGCTGTGCCGTGGAATAGAAAGTCGTACTGACCGTCATCAATCTGCATTGTTTCCCAGAGTTCTCGACACGGTGCCGAGAAAGCTTCCAAGGCCCGCAAATAATCGCGTTCGTGTTGCAGCATCGCGGCTGATACCGGCAGGATGTGGCCTTTGGGGAGCACGCCGCTTCGTATCAATTGCTGATGCACCAGAAAACGACTCAGGCGGCCGTTGCCATCCATGAACGGGTGAAGATATACAAAACCGAACGAAGCTGTTCCGGCAGCAATCAGTGGATTGGTGGCGCTGGGTGCGTCGGTGATCATGCTGAGAAGTCCCGACATCAAGTCATCAAGCATTTCAGGCGGCGGCGGAACGTAGGTGATGCGTCGAAACCCGGCTCCCGTTGTATTGGCAAGCCAGTTTTGCTCGGTACGGTAACTGACTGCCTGACTATAAACGGTTGAAACGATCCGATTCTGAATCTCGCAAAGCGAGTCTTCGTCCAGACGATCGAAGGAACCAGCGTTCTTAAGGAGAGCGACGAAGCGCTCAGCTTTGCTGCCGTTGGGCGCCTCTTTTTCGATTTCGAAGGAACTGCGCGTTTCGCTTAGGTAAGCCCAGTCTGCGGCGCGCTGTAGCAATTGGGACGGGACCGAAGAGAAGTGTCGATCAAGTTCGGCGAACACAGATTCGGTGTTCTCGTCAGTGAGTTTTTCCGTTTTGCGTACGATCGGGCAATAGGTGAGGTTCCCCAGACCGTTGAAAATAAGGCGCCAGCGTGGAATCTGACGCTTTGGACCGGTAAAGTAAAAATTTTCGTCAAAAAAATCAACGTAATTGCCAAACGGACGTCCGTAATTAAGTTGTTTCTGCGTGAACTCTTCGTAGAGCCAGCCTAGCTTGCGATAGATAGCGCTACTCGGCTTGTCGTCCAAAGCCTCTTGCAGTAATGAGGAATCGAGTTTTGCCAGTACCTGGGACAGGATTTCGAGATTGATGCCTTCGTGCTTGAGCGCAAAAACAAGGTGAGCCAGGGTGTCACCGTCGGCAGGCGCCATTCGAGGCGGGACAAGAAGTTGCGAATCAGTTCGCACGAGCTTGTTGACGCCTGAGCTGACAACGGCCTCACTGCCGAGCGAAAGGCTGGTTGTGCGAAATGCATCCCTAAGGTAACCGTATCCGCAATACATGAGAAAGCAATCCGAAATGCGCTCAAACGCCGATTTTATAGATTCAGCGGGCTCGATCGCAAAATTGATAGAGTTATCGCGAATTTTATATAAAAAGAGGATTGCCTCGCATTTTTGATACGAAGCAATCCTTCGGATAGCTCAAATCAGCGTGGCGCAGAAGTCAAACGGTTTTGCTAACTTTTGCTTTTTGATCGGCCAGCGGCAGGCGGATCTTAACGCGCAGACCGTGAGGCTTGTTGTTTTCCAGCGTGACCATGCCGTCGCTGCGGCGTACGATGCGATCGACAATGGCAAGGCCTAAACCTGTCCCCGTGACACCTCCGCGGGCGCTGTCGCCGCGCTCAAACGGACGCATCAGGCGATCGGCCTGGCTCATGTCAAGGCCGGGACCTTCGTCGCTCACCGTCAGGATGGCGCTCGTCTTGTCTCGGTAAACCTCGACCGACAGATGAAGTAGATCGTCGTCGCTCTTGCCGTAGCGCAGAGCGTTGGTAAAGAGGTTTTGCACGACACGCGAGAACTCGATCGGGTTGGCCTGAATGAGTATGTCGTCTTCAATGTCGACCTTCAGTTTGACCGCCGGATCGATTTCAAGGCGGGCCGAAGAGATGGCACGCTTGACCGTTGCAGCAAGGTCGACCTTTTCCATGGGCTGCGTGCTGCGACGCGCGTAAGCCATGAATTGGTTGACGATGGTTTCCATCTGCTCGAGGTCGCTGATCATGTTGTTGCGGGTGTCATCGGGCAGATTGGCCATTTCAGTTTCAAGACGCAGACGGGTGATCGGCGTGCGTAAATCGTGCGAGACACCGGCAAGCAGCATTTCGCGGTCGTTTTCCACGCGGGTGATGTCCTGCACCATGCGGTTGAAACTCGAATTCACCTCACGCAATTCGATGGGCCCGCTTTCTTCGGGGAGGTTGGCGGGCATCGTGCCTCGGCCGAACGCACGCGCGGCCGCTGACAGTTTGTTTAAGGGATCGATCACTCGCCTTGTGAGTGCCGTGGCGCCCAAAATGGATGCTACAAGAGAAGCAAGAGCCCACCATATCCATGTCGTACCGTAACTGGGATTGATGAGCGTGAGATTGCTCATTAGCCAGTATTCGTCGCCGTCGATCGAAATCGAAACCCACAGGCCGTGCTCGCCGTTGACCGAGCTCGCGATCACGGTTTCAGGGCTCAGGTGCGTGTGCACGTAGTTTTCGATGTCGGCTACCGACCAGGGCGAGCCGACGTCGGAAGACAAGGGCATGGCGACGTCGGTGCTTTCTTTGGGAAGAATGCGAAGACCTTCGCGGCTGGCGAGCACCATCAGCAGGTCGGGACGATAGAAGGGATCTGCGCTGATGAGTGCGTAGCGCGTGAGGTTTGCCATCGTAACGATTTGGCGCGCAGCACCGATTGCGTACGGCGTTTCGTTCAATACGCGGAAACTTTGAAGCCAACCCATCACGCAGAAGACGATGAGCAGCATCATGAGAATGAAGGTGCGCCAAAACAAATTGGGGGCGCGGGTGTTATTGGGGGTGGCCATTACAACGGAACCGCAGAAAGCTGTCGATCGAATATCAAGAAAAGGGTTTGCGCATTGTAGCCGCGGCAAAGAGCGAAAAAGGCTGCCTCAAGAGAATTCCTGAGACAGCCTCGGATCGAGCGGAGACGAAAATCAGGCCTTGTTGGCGTCCTGAGGATCGTCCGGAATGAAGACGTAGCCCAATCCCCAAACCGTCTGCAGGTAGCGCGGCTTGCTCGGATCGGGTTCGATGAGCTTGCGCAGACGGCTCACCTGAACGTCGAGCGAACGGTCAAAGGCTTCGTATTCGCGGCCGCGTGCCATTTCCATGAGCTTGTCGCGGGACAGCGGTACGCGCGGGTGACGGGCAAAGGCTTTCAGCACGGCAAATTCGCCGGTCGTAAGCGACACGGTTTCGCCGTTTTTGCGCAGTTCGCGACGGCCGAGGTCGAGTTCAAACTCGCCGAACACCACTACTTCCTTGTCCAAAGAAGGGGCGCCCGGTTCGTCGGCGCGCGGACGGCGGCGAAGCACGGCGTGGATGCGGGCGAGCAGTTCGCGCGGATTGAAGGGCTTGGCGATGTAATCGTCGGCACCGAGTTCCAGACCGACGATGCGATCGACGTCTTCGCCACGGGCGGTGAGCATCAGCACCGGCGTCATGTCCTTGCTTGCACGCAGACGGCGCAGAATCTGCAAGCCGTCTTCGCCGGGCAGCATCAGGTCGAGAATGAGTGCATCGAAGCGTTCGCGCATCCAGATGCGGTTCATCGCCGGAGCGCCGTCGGCCACCGAAACGCTAAAGCCGTTATCGCCGAGATAACGGCGCAGCAGGTCGCGAAGACGGGGATCGTCGTCAACAATCAAAACCTTCGGCGTGCGTTCTTGTTCAGCCATGTGACATCCTTTTCAATATGTTCTGGTTCTCATTGCGGCCCCGCACTGCGGATAGGTTGTCACCTATCAAAAAGGCAGAAATAGCGGCCGCTTTACGTTTTGCTTATTGTGCCTGTTACAAATTCGAGTTGGGGAAACCAACAACCTCTGTTACAAATTTCGCAGCGCTGTTGCCAAATGGCCTAAATGCCGACATTCTCAGTACGTGAAAAACAGGTTAAGCTTCCAGAGTCTCAAGGAATGGACATATTTCTGCTCCGATGATCCTCAGTCTGCGTCAATTTTTATTCTCTGCCTGTGCATGCGGTTGCTGCAGCGTTGCTGTTGCTCAAGACACCTCGGTGCAGTTTTTCGTCTTTGGCCCGAGCTTGGACGATCAGCCCAAGGTTTTGATGTGGGAACAGATGACGCTCGAACAGCGGGCGCAGCTCTGGCCGCTTCTGACGCACGAGCAGCGTCTTTTGCGTTGGCGGCACATGACGCAGGACGAACGGCGCATCATGCGCAAGAACATGACGCCGGTTGAGCGCAAGAACCTCAAACGTCGTTTTGTGATCGACCGTTTGCCTCCTGAGGAAGCCAAGAATCTCAAAACCCGCAAGATGACGCCTGCCGAACGCGAACTGCTTCGTCGGCAGGTGATTGAAGTGCATGTGGAAATGCGCGGCGGCGTTCCCTACAACTGCAACGACCCGACTGACTGTCGGCGAGCCCGTAAACAGTCCGGCCTTGACGTTCATCAACTCCGTCAAACGGTCCCTGCCGAAACCAAGGTCGCAAAGCCGGCAACGACCCTGACTGTTCCTGCAAATCCACCGGCTCCTGCAGGTGCTTCCGAAAGCGCCCGCGTACTCACAACACCTTAAGTTCCGAGGCGCCAAACATTCTTGTTACGCTGAAACAGCGGTGACATTGCTCACGATTCTGCCGTCGGCCAATTGCGTCTTGAAAATCGTCACCTCAACTCCGAAGGCTTCGGTCAGCGTCTCGGCGGTGAGCACTTCCTCGGTTTTTCCGAAGACAAAACGCTGTCCGGGCAGCATCACCAGCGCCTGATCGCTGATCTCAAGCGCATGCGCCGGGTAGTGTGTGTTGATAAGGCAACCTACGCCTCGCTGGCGCAGGTCCCGAATGCAGGAGAGCACTTTGAGCTGGTTTTTGAAGTCAAGATTGCTCTCGGGTTCATCCATCACGAGAAGCTCCGGTTCGGCGGCAAGCGCACGGGCGATCAGAACCATCTGATATTGGCCGCCGGAGAGCTGTGAGCAGCTTTGATGCAACAGATGCTGCACTCCGACGAATTCGATTGCCCGATGCGCAACCTCAAGATCGTGAGCCGAAGGTTTTCCGAACAAAGCGACGCGGGAGCTTCTGCCGAGAAGTACTGTTTCTTCAACGGTGTAGGAAAAGGGCGCGCTCTTGGCTTGCGGCACATAGGCAATGCGTTGCCAGAAGCGTTGAGAGGACATATGCGCGGCGTCGGCTCTGTCCAAAAGAACACTGCCTTGAGACCACTTTTCAAACCCGAGGATGCACTTTAAAAGTGTGGTTTTACCCGCGCCGTTGGCTCCGAGAACGCTCATGACCGAGGGAGTGGCGAGTTCAAAGGAGAGGTTTTCAAAGAGAGGGCGGCGGTTCGGATAGTGAAAAGCCGCATTTTCAACCGAAAGAATCACTCGTGCCTCCCTCAGAGAAAAGTGCTTTTGCGGCGCAACAGCATCAGGAAGATCGGCGCGCCGACAAGACTCGTGAGTACGGAAACGGGAATTTCCATCTGTGCGGCGCTGCGTGCAATCGTGTCGCAGACCAAAAGGAAAACGGCGCCGAACAGAAAGCTTGCAGGCACGACCGTGCGGTTGTCGCTGCCGCAGACAAGGCGCACGAAATGCGGAATGAGCAGACCAACCCAGCCGATCAAACCGCACATGCTCACGCATGCGGCGGTGACGGCCGTGGCTGCCGTGACGATGAGAAATCGCAGACGCGCAACGGGCAGGCCCAGACTTTTGGCTTCGTCTTCGGAAAGCGAAAGCGCATTGAGTTTCCATCGCAGGGCCCAGATTGCGAGAGAACCGATCACGATAAACGGAAGACCAAGCTTAAGAGACTTCCAGTCGGCTCCCGTCAAAGACCCCATGAGCCAGAACGTGACGGCGGGCAGTTCATCCTGAGGGTCGGCCGCAAATTTCACCAGACTGATGAGTGAGCTGAAAAGCGCCGACACCACCAGACCGGAAAGAATGAGCAGCAGAATGGAACTTCTTCCTTGTCGTAAAGAGAGGCGCCAGACGCCGAACACGGCAACTAAACCGACGCCAAGAGAAAGAGTTTGCACGCCGAAGGCATCGAGCCCTAAAAGAATGCCGAGCACAGCTCCGAAGGCAGCTCCCGTTGAAACACCCAGAGTGTCGGCCGTTGCCAGAGGGTTTGAAAAGAGAGCCTGAAAGGCGGCACCGGCCGCAGCAAGACCTGCACCGCAAATCAGCGCTGTGAGGATGCGGGGAAGGCGCACATTAATGACAACAGACTGCGTCTGTGTCGTGATGTTGATGTTGTCAGAAATTGAACCTAAAAGAGCGTATATAACCTCTTTGATAGGTAGCGAAAGCGCTCCGATTCCTAATGAAATCAAAGATGTAGCAACCAAAAGCAGAAGGCCGATAAACAAGACGGCTCTGTTTTTATTAGAGTTCATTTGTGATCTATTGGGAAGAGTGTGCGTGCGCGTTCGGGAGTGAGTTCAATGCCGTAGCAGTCGCGGTAAAACGCGCGCACTTCATCTTCAATCTTGATGTCGGCAAAACGCTCGGGGTAGAGCGTTGCTGCCAGCCATAAGAGCGTCATCGGAGAGTCGGCAGAGGGTGTGTAGCTTCGATAGAGTCCCAAGGGCATCTTGTAGACGTTGTGACGCTTGACGGCTTCGACGCTCGACCAACTGTGGTAGGTGTTGCCGTATAGGTCAGAAGGCTTGGCCTTGGTGAAGTTGGTGAGAAAAACTGCATCGGGGTTCCAAGCGAGGATTCGCTCGAAGTCTATTGCGGCGTTTCCCTTTTCAAGAGTGACTTCGTGCCCGACGTTGATGGCGCCGGCCGCGGTGGCCCAATACTGCCCGAAGAAGCGGCTACCGCTCGTGACGATGCGCTTGCCGTCGTAATGCACAAGAAAGAGAACCTTGCGGCGTTTATCGGGGGCAATGTCCGCAGTACGTTCTGCAACAAGCTTTTCGATGCTGCGCGCTTTTTGAAGAGCCGCTGCGGCGTTACCTTCGCCCGGGAAGGTCTTGTCGAGCAGAGCAATCCAGTTCTCGTAGGTCTTCATAACATCGTAGTCCCACTTGCCGGTGCTCACGGCAAGGGCGGGCAGGCCTGCAGACTCAAGGCGCTCAATCAGACGCTTGTTGCCGGCATTGACGAACACCACGTCGGGCTTGAGTCCCATCAGAGCTTCGAGATTGACTTCTGCGCCCTTCATGACGCTTGTATTGACGCTGGTCACCTCGGGGTACAGCTCCTTTAAGAGACCGTTTTTGGCGGCCGCCATGCTGCTCGGATGCATCGCCACGATCTTGCGGCAACTACCCAGATATACGCATGTTGCGGAGGCATAGGGAAAGATGTCGGCCACGGCCACACGCTCTATGCGCTCGGGCACATCTACAGTACGATTGAGATGGTCTGTAACGGGACGGGCAAAGGCGGACTGTGCAAGGCTCAGGGAAAGGGCCAGGACGCCTGCGACAAGGAGATTCTGACGGATGAACATGGCTAAAGAGGCGGCCGAGAGCGCTGGCTCAAGGCTGTGCCGGAACGTAGATGAAAGAATTTTACGCGGCCGCAGCAGGCAAAACAGACAAAAAACAAACCCGCTCTCGAATGTGTCGAGCGCGGGTTCGTCATCGAAAACAACCGAGCAGAATTACTTCTTGCAGCAGCAGTTCACAGCGGCCTTAAAGGCAGAGCTCGGAACGAACTTCGGAACTTTGGCAGCCGGGATGGTAATGGCATCGCCCGTGGCCGGGTTGCGACCGGTGCGTTCCGGACGATCCTGAAGCTTGAAGGTGCCGAAGCCGACGAGCGTGAGGGATTCACCAGCCTTCACGGCAGCCATAACTTCTTCGATCACCGTACCGAGAATGCGGTTGGCTTCTGCCTTGGAAATGGCGTTCTTTTCGGCAATCTTTTCGACAAGATCCATGCGATTCATAGGCTATCTCCGTATTTGTTTGTGCAATGTGCCGCTTCACCGAAAGAAAAAGTTGCGCGGCAACGAAACCGAATCTTCGATCAGCCGCCTGTGGAAAGTTGAATCCGCTTTCGAGGCACAAGAAGCACCGCCGAAACGAACCCGGTGAAACAACGCCTTTATGATAGCCCCGCAAATCAAGGAATGCAGTAGTTCTTCGGGATAAATGGGGCAAAACTCGTAGTGATTCTTTGAGCTAACGCAAGACTTTTTCCCGAATTTCACGGGGACGCGGATTCTGCTTGTGAAGTTTCGTTTTCTGAAACAGTCTTCTACGGAGACAGAGACGGAAAACCGGCGTGCCGACAATTGCAAAAGTTTCCTTTTGTAAATTTTCTCAGACTACATTGCGACGTCCAAATACTGGGGAGCAGGTCGGATGGCCTGAATTGCGCGGTATTCTCAGTTTAACTATCTCTAAATGGGTAGATTGGGGATAGCCCTGCTGTAAACAACTCTTTGCAAAAGGCAACCGTCAAAGGCAGCACAACGATTGTTTCTTAAGCGAAAAAGTGTTCTAATGCACAGTACAGAGAGGGAGCGGCCAGAGCCGTTTCAAACTCTGGCATCTCCTTAAGTGGTATTTTCCGCTGCAGTCCCTCCAAAAAGCTGCAGCGTTTTTTTTGTCTTTAAAAAAGGCAGACAGCGCGTGTACCTATTAAAGAGTAGGTTCAAACCACTATAAATAAGTGACGCCAGGTCACGACTCCAAGAGCGACTGCAGCAGGGACGTGGTGTCCGGATGCGCTTTGCAGACTTCTTTAGCACTTTGAATACTCTCGACCGAGAGCTTGAGCGAAAGCTCTCGCAGACGCAACTGTGCTTCTTCTTTGGCCGCATCGTTTGAAGCAACGTCCATAGCGCGTAATGTAAGCGCGTAAGCGGTCTGTGCGTCCGCGGGGCCTGCCTCACCGTTTTCCATGAGTTTAGAAAGCAGCAGCAAGGCGGCGTCGGAGTCTTTCGAAGCCGCACGCATTGCCCAGACGTAGGCTTGTCTGGGACTTCGCTTGACGGCTCTGCCTGCCCAGTAAAAGAGTGCGAGCGTGTACTGTGCGGCCACAAAACCGGCACGAGCGCTTTCGGCTACCCACCGGAAGGCTTCGGCATTGTCTGCAGAAGGGTTATCGGGGCGAAGATAGAGTTCTCCGAGTCGGAAGGCCGCCTCTGCATGGTGGCTCATCGCTGCCTTGCGCAACCAAGAAGCCGCCTGTGTGAGATTGGGCTCACAGCCTCGTCCTTGCGCGTAAGCGACGCCCACGGCAAATTGAGCGGGCACGTGGCCCTGAGCCCCAGCCAAGCGGAACCATGTTAGTGCTTCACGGGGATTTTCTTCGCAGCCAAAACCCCAATCCAGCGCTCTTCCAAGATCGTATTGCGCATTGGCGTTGCCCATAATGGCCGCAGCACGGAAAAGCGCGGCCGCTTTGGCTGGATCGGCGCGCACACCCTGACCGCGGGCGATCAAAACGCCCAGCATATGCTGGCTTTCGGCGTGCTGCTTTTCTGCCGCCTTCTTTAACCACTTGACGGCAGCGCGGTTGTCGGCAGAGACCGGCTCGCCGCTTGTGAGCATCTTGGCGAGTTCATACTGTGCGTTGGGCGAGCCTTCGGCAGCCTCACGCTGCCACATTGCCACCGTTTTCTCATCGGGCAGAGCATTGCCTGAGGTCTGTACCTGCCCCTGCAGAAGCGCCAAGACGCCGCCGGGGGATGAAACTTTGCTCCGCGGCAGTTCAAACCGAAGATCCGTGTTGCGCTTCATGAAGTATTTACCGAGTTACTTGTTCGAAGACTGCCCCTGAGCGGGGACTTCTTGCTGAAGAATCGGTGCATCGGCAGGCAGCGGATCGATTCCGGTGACGTGCAGCATCAAAACGAGCGTAAGCGCAACAGCAGTGTAGGCAACCCAGCCGAAGGCACCGATCATGATCGCGCGTCCCATGAATTTTTTCGTGTAAACCGGCACGTTGTCTCTGACGTACTTGATCTGCTTGATCCCAAGTGAGAAGGTCCAGCTCACCCAAAAGCCGATAAAGAGCGCAATCATCAGATAGCGACCGAAGAATGTGTCGCGGATGAAAGGTTCAGAGAACGTGTAAACGGCAAAAGTGATGAAGGTCCACTTCACCCAACCCATGTTGCGGGCGGCGAGTTCGTCATCTCCGAGTTCACGCCAGTTGAGTCCCTGAAGAAATGCGCCGAACATCGGTGTGAAAAGAAGCGTGAAGAGAACGCTCATCAGGGGACTGAAGAGCGCTGGCACGCGATTGACTTCGTTTGCCGCAGGGCCGTTTTTCTGTTTCTTGTCGGTTTTGGTCATTGAGGTCGAAAAGGCCGTCGGCTGGAACGGCCTTGATGGTCGGAAAAAAGCTACGGACGAAATGATACGCGAGTCGGTTCTCGGCTCAAAGCACTCAGGCCGCAACGGCAGGCAGCGATGTGAGGATGCGCGTTCCGTGCAGTTTCAAGGCACTGACGGCCTTTGTAACGGCCTCGATCGCAGCAAGACGCGGGAAAGACTTGCGCCAGACCAGAACGACGCGGCGGCGCGGTACATTGGGCTTTTCAAACTCGAGGATCTTGATCATCGGATTGGATTCGTAATAAGGAACGGCACTAGCCGGAAGCACAGTAAGGCCCAGGCCCTGACTCACCATGTAGACGATTGTCTGCAGGCTGGTCCCCTCGACGGCGCGTTTGGAAAATCCGTCCGAGCGGGCAATGTCCGAGCAAAAGTCGAGAATCTGGTCGCGGAAGCAGTGGCCGCTTCCGAGCAGCAGCATCGGCTCTTCTTTGAGCTGTTCTCTCACAATGCTCTCGTTGCGGCTGATGGGATGATCGGCAGGAACGGCCACCACGAAATCTTCGTCGTAGAGAGGCTGCATCATGAGGCCGGGCTGAGAGATCGGCAAAGCCATGATGGCGCAGTCGATCTGACCGTTTTTGAGCTGATCGAGAAGTGCTGATGTGTAGTTTTCCGACAGGATCAGCGGCATCATCGGGACGATCGAGTGTACGCTGCCCACCAGTTGCGGCACCAAATAGGGAGCGATGGTGTAGATGACGCCCAGACGCAGAGAACCGGTCAGGGGGTCGCGGCCCTGTGCGGCGCATTCGCGCAACTTGTCGCAGCGAGCGAGGATCTGTTCGGCTTCTTCGACGATGGCCGCGCCCGTGGGGGTGAGCGTCACATCGTTGCTGCGGCGCTCGAAGATCTTGACTTGCAGTTCATCTTCGAGTTTTTTTACGGCAACCGACAGGGAAGGCTGCGAGACGTGGCAATACTCGGCCGCGCGACCGAAATGACGTTCGCGGGCTACGGCCAGAATGTAGCGAAGTTCGTTGAGTGTCATCGAAATTTTCCTTTGCAGTCCGATTGCGTTGGTTGAGCCTTTTCGATGTCAGGCTTGAAGAAAGTTTCCGGAGCCGGCAAACCAGCGACGGGCATGTTGCAGGGCAGACTTCGGATCCGTGGTAAGCCATGTTTGAGCGGCCTGTCGGGCCGCATCCAGCAGTTCGACGTCGGTGTCGAGATCTGCAAATCGCAACAGCGGTGCTCCCGACTGCTTGGCGCCCATGAATTCACCGGGACCGCGCAGGCGCAGGTCTTGCCGTGCGATTTCAAAGCCGTCCGTACTCGAGCGAATGACGGAAAGGCGCTCTTTGCCGACTTCCGAGAGATTAGGAGCATAAAGAAGCAGGCAGAAGCTTTTCTTGCTTCCGCGGCCGACGCGACCGCGCAACTGATGTAATTGCGAGAGGCCGAAGCGCTCGGCGTGCTCAATGATCATTACCGAAGCGTTGGGAACGTCAACGCCCACTTCAATGACGGTTGTCGCGACCAGAATGTCAACTTCACCTGAGCTAAAGGCGTTCATGATGCTTTGTTTCTCTTCGGCTGACATCGCACCGTGCACGAGCGCCACGCGGCAACCCGGCAATTCCTGCTCCAGGGCGTCACGGCGAAGCGTTGCCGCAGTCAGGTCTGATTTTTCGCTGTCTTCGATCAAAGGACAGACCCAGTAGACCTGAGAGCCCGAGGAAACTGCACGCTGAACCGCTGATGTAACCTCGGCCGTTCGATCCATACTGATGAGCGTAGTCACAATCGGCGTTCTGCCCGGCGGCAATTCATCAATGACGGAAACATCGATGTCGGCAAGGTAGCTCATCGCGAGCGTACGCGGAATGGGCGTAGCCGAAAGCATAAGCAGATGCGGTAGCGTCCCTTCCTGAACAGCGTTTCGAAGTTTGAGTCGTTGTTCGACGCCGAAACGGTGTTGCTCGTCAACGATCGCGAGTCCCAGTTTGTGGAATTTGACGGCGTCCTGAATGAGCGCGTGGGTGCCGATTACGACTTGCGATTGGCCGGAAGCGACCATGTCTTGACGCAGTACCTTTTCTTTGGTGCGCAACGAACCGGTTAGGAGCACGACTTTCACGCCGAGCGGCTCGAGCAGGGGCTTGAGTTTAAGGTAGTGCTGCTCGGCAAGAATTTCGGTGGGAGCCATGAGTGCCGCTTGGTAGCCGCTGTCAACCGCCTGAAGAGCGGACAAGGCCGCGACAATCGTTTTTCCGCAGCCGACGTCACCCTGAACCAAACGGTTCATAGGAGCGTTTTGCGCAAGGTCGGTGTAAATCTCCACAAGGACGCGCTTTTGCGCTCCCGTTAGAGAAAAGGGAAGACTTGCGGTGAGCTTCTCGCGCAGATTGCCGTGGGTGCCCAAGAGACGAGGCGCTTGCAGTTCGCTTTTGACCTCTCGTGCGTAGCGAAGTGTGAGCTGTTGAGCCAGAAGCTCGTCGAACTTCAGACGGCGCCATTCGGGGGTTCGTCTTTCGCTGTAAGCCTCATAGTCAGCGCCCGGAGACGGGTGGTGCAAACTTTTGAGTGCGTCGCGAAGCGTAGGCAGCGAAAGGGATTGTGTGAAGCTCGCGGGGACGATGTCGGTGAGATCAACGTCAAGCATGGCCCGGTCAATGCGTTTTCTCAACCAAGTCTGGGTGATATGTTCGCCGGCAGGATAGACGGGGGTGAGCGTCGAGGGAAGCTCGGACGTGTCCGTAATCGGATCTTTGATTTTTGGGTGCAGCATCTGAAGGCCGCCGCCAAATTGAACGGGCTGCTGCTGCACTTGGCCGGACAGTCTCAATAATGTTCCGCTCTTAAAGCGCTCGCGCATTTTCGGATAGAAATGCAGGAAACGGATCTCGATGTTTGCCGTGCCATCCGAAACGGAGGCGATAAGTTGCATGAATCGGCCGCCCTGTGTGCGGCTTGAGATGACGGTCCCCTGAATCTGAGCCCAGTCGCCCGCTTTGAGGTCGCAAATCCGCGTGATGCGGGTTTCGTCCTCGTAGCGCAGCGGCAGGTGAAGGACAAAGTCCCAATCGTTGATCAACCCCATGCGAGCGACACGTTCGGCAACGGAAACCGTCTCTGCTTTTTTCTTCGCAGGCTTCTCGTTGGTGTTTGATTTTATTGAGGATTTCGATGTCTGCGGCATGGTTTTCAACGAAAAGGGGCGAATTTATTTGCCTTCAAGTTCTTTGTTTTCGATTATCTGATCAAATGACGGCAATGGCTTCGACTTCCACAAGCGCCCCCTTGGGCAGTGCCGCGACCTGCATGCAGCTGCGAGCAGGGTAGGGAGTGGGAACGTGAGCGGCCATGACTTCGTTGACCTGAGAGAAATCATTAATGTCGGTGAGAAAGATCGTGAACTTGACGACATCGGTCATTTTGGCGCCCGCTTGAGCCAAAACTGCCTCAAGGTTGTCGAACGCGCGGTTTGCTTGAGCGACGACGCCTTCGACCATCGTACCGGTGGCGGGATCCAGACCGATCTGCCCGGAGCAGTAAACGGTGTTGCCGGCCTTGATGGCCTGGCTGTAGGGACCGACGGCAGCGGGAGCCTTGGGAGTCGAGATAACGGTGTTCATGGCAGTCTCCAGTCAGAATTGAGTCAACGGACGAAACGGTGTCCGACCGCATCATCCTAGCAAACTTCAGAGGACGATAGATTCTTTCAATCGACAAGGCGGCGGTATTCGTTCCCCATTGAATGTCGAAAAGCAATTGGAGATTTAGCCTGTTTTTGGTGGAAAATACCCACTAATAGGTAGATTGTTAGCGTTTTACTACAGAAAACGGATGACATTTGATTAAATGCAAACTTTTTGAAAATTGCAAAGATTTGATTAAGCTATTGTTTTTGAAAGAAAAACCAATGCCTATAGGATAACTATCCTAGGGTTTTTCCCGATAGTTCGGAGGGGGTAGAAAAACTAGACTGCGCTCCGAACGAGGCTGTCTGGCAAAGTCGCGCGCGTATGCGGAAGGCTATTACCGTTGGTATCCCTGTAAAATCCACTGGGAGATAAACCGATTCAGACTGTCCTCAAACGGTTGGATGCGGCGGCATTGTCGGCCTTCTGGGCGGACACGAATCTCACGATGCCGAGGCATGCAAGGTTGTCGTAGCTACTACCGGCAACCTGACGACTTCGATCGAATTCAAGTCGGATGTGTAAAAGCGTTCGGCTTGTTTTGGGTTTTATCAGTGAGATTCTTTTTTGCGCTGGCGATGTGAATTCCTGCGGGTTTACCATATCGGGCGCCTGCCGGAGCGGAAAAACGCCGCATTGGCAGAATCTGAGGAAGATGTAAGTTAATTGACCCTGCTGTTGAGGGCACAGCGAGAGTTGTGCTCTTGTTCAAGCGGATCCTCTTAACGGATCAAGGAGACCTTGAAATGAAGATTGTTTACACCGACGTACTGGTGATCGGTGGCGGTCTGGCTGGTCTGCGTATGGCAGTTGCTGCCAAGCGCCGCGGTCACGACTCCATCGTTTTGTCGCTGGTGCCTCCGAAGCGTTCGCACTCGAAGGCGGCGCAGGGCGGCATGCAGGCATCCCTGGCTAACGTCATTAAGGGTGTTGGCGACAACGAAGACGTCCACTTCGCCGATACCGTTCGCGGTTCGGACTGGGGTGCTGACCAGGACGTGGTTCGCATGTTCGTGAACACCTCGCCGAAGGCTGTGCGTGAACTGGCTGCTTGGGGCGTGCCCTGGAGCCGTATCACCCCGGGCGATCGCCAGGTGATTATCAATGGTGAAAAGGTCACCATTACCGAACGTAAGGAAGCTGCCGGCCTGATCGGCCAGCGTGACTTCGGTGGTACCAAGAAGTGGCGTACCTGCTTCGTGTCTGACGGCACGGGCCACGCCATGCTGAACGCTGTTTCCGACCGTGTTATCGCCGAAAAGGTGCCGGTCATTGAACGTGTTGAGGCTCTTTCTCTGATTCATGACGGCAAGCGTTGCTACGGTGCTGTGGTTCGTGATCTGATCACGGGCGAACTTTACGCATACGTTGCCAAGGCTACGGCTATCGCCACGGGCGGCGCCGGCAAGCTCTTCCGCGTGACGACCAACGCTCAGATCTGCGAAGGTACCGGTCACGCACTGGCTCTGGAAAGCGGTGTTGCCGGCCTCGGCAATATGGAAGCCGTCCAGTTCCACCCGACCGGCATCTTCCCGGCCGGCATTCTGGTCACGGAAGGCTGCCGCGGTGACGGCGGTCTGTTGCGCGACGTCGACGGCCATCGATTCATGCCCGACGTTGAACCCGAAAAGAAAGAACTTGCTTCCCGCGACGTGGTTTCCCGCCGTATGGAAGAACGTATTGCTCAAGGCAAGGGCGTCAAGGGCCGCTTCGGTGAACACATCTGGCTCGACATCACGTTGCTTGGCGAACATCACATCAAGCACAACCTGCGTGAAGTGTATGAAATCTGCCACTACTTCCTCGGCGTTGACCCGACGAAGGAATGGATCCCGGTCCGTCCGGCTCAGCACTACACCATGGGCGGTGTCCGCACCAACTACACGGGCGAATCCCGTCAGTTGAAGGGTCTGTTCGCTGCCGGTGAAGCTTCCTGCTGGGATATGCACGGCTTCAACCGCCTCGGTGGTAACTCCGTTGCCGAAACCGTGGTTGCCGGCATGATCGTCGGTGAATTCATCGCCGACTTCTGCGACAAGCCCGAAAACGGCATTGACATCCCGACTTCCGTGATCTACGACTCCATCGCGAAGGTTCAGAACGAACTCGACGGCTTCATCAAGAACGCCGGTACGGAAGACATGGTTGCCATCCGCACCCGCATGCAGGACCTGATGACCAGCAAGATCGGTATCTTCCGTCGCGGCGAAGACATGGAAAGCGCTGTTGCCGAACTCGAAGACCTCCTCAAGAAGACCTACAAGGTCTCCGTCAAGGACAAGGCCGGCAACAACCCCGAACTCGTTTACGCTTATCGCACCCGCAAGATGCTCAAGGTCGCTCTGGCTATCGCCTGCGGCGCTGCTGCTCGTAAGGAAAGCCGTGGTGCTCACTTCCGTGAAGACTACCCGGTTCGTAACGACGCTGAATGGCTGTGCCGTACGATCGCAACGTGGAAGAACGAAAACGATACGCTGCCGACGCTTTCCTACGAAAAACTCGACGTCAGCAAGATGGAACTGCCGCCGGGCTGGCGTGGTTACGGTGCTAAGAATTACATCGATAACCCCGAAACCCCGAAGCGTCAGGCCGAAGTCGACGCCATCCGCGCCAAGATGGAAGCCGAAGGTGCCGACCGCTATGCTATTCAGGATGCGATCATGCCGTTCCACGACCTGCTGCCGAAGCGCCTGCAGGGTAAGAACGAACGCATCGATGAACCCCTCGCTTAATTACTAGGAGCTGACTTAAATGAGTACTCAAGTGAAGAAGCAGCACCGCATGCTCAAGATCAGCATCCTGCGCTACAACCCGGCTGATCCTGCAAGCGTGCCGCACATGCAGACGTTTGAATGCGAAGAAGCTGATTCCATGACGCTGTTCATTCTTCTGAATGAACTCCGCGATCACCAGGATCCGACTCTTCAGTTCGACTTCGTGTGCCGTGCCGGTATCTGCGGCAGCTGCGCGATGCTGATTAACGGTAAGCCCGGTTTGGCTTGCCGTACGCTGACCCGCGACCTCCCGACCGAATTCACGCTCGCTCCGTTGCCCGCGTTTGAATTGATCGGTGACTTGTCTGTTAACACCGGCAAGTGGATGCGCAACATGTCCGAACGCATGGAAACGTGGGTTCACATGAAGTCTGAAGAAGTTGACCTTCGCAAGAAGGAAGAGCCGATGGATCCCCAGCTCGCTGAAGACATCTATCTGCTCGACCGCTGCGTGGAATGCGGTTGCTGTATCGCCGGTTGCGGTACGGTTCGCCTGCGCCCGGACTTCGCTGGCGGCGTTGCCATCAACAAGATCGCTCGCTTCCGCCTCGATCCGCGCGACACCCGTAACGACGGCGACTTCTACGACGTTATCGGTGACGATTCCGGTGTGTTTGGCTGCATGTCGTTGCTCGCCTGCCACGACTTCTGCCCGAAGGATCTGCCCTTGAAGACCCAGATCGCGTTCATCCGTCGCAAGATGGCCGAGCAGGGTATCAAGAACTACGACAAGGTTCTTCCCACGCCGAAGACTGGTAAGAAGATCCCGATTAAGGCTGCTTAATCCTCTTCTTTACCCGAACTTCGATTGACTTCCTTCGGGATGAGATCGGAGACAACAAGTTCCGCTTCTCGATTTTTTCGGGGGGCGGAATTTTTTTTCGTCTGAGATTTTGAGGCAGGTGCGAATCACGGGCAAGCCGGATGAGCGACGTTGGATCTACTAAAAAAGAACAGTCCAGAGTTGTCGAAACCGACAGCACCGGTTAGGAACACTGGCTTGCTAACCTGAACCGAAATGACCATGGAAGGAGTCAATCCTGAGACATTGTCTCGAGGTGGATTCAGGAATGTTTCGGAGTTAAACCGTCCGAACGACAGATCGGGGAAGATCAGTTGCGAACGACGAAAGCCTACACTTGATGGTTCAACTGAATATGTAGTGTGGTACCAAAAAAGGGGTAACCCGCTCTTGGTGACGATGCTTTTGATCAAAAGATGACACGAATATGTCGAAATGTTCTTTGAAAACAGTAGATTAGTTGGCGTTAAAGGAGGGCAGCCCCGGCGGCCGGAAGATGCAGAAAGTGCTTTTAGCGTGTGCCGGAATTGAGCAGAAAACACAACAGATGGTGGTTTTGACACCAAAAGGCGTAAAAAAAAGGGGGGAAGAGGAAGATGTTTGTTACCCCTATCGGAGTAATAAGAAAGACGATATGCGCCTTTTTTGACGCAAGTCAGAGTACCAAAATCACCTTTACACATTTGACAAAAGGTGAGGCTTCGGTTGGGGCAAATAGCGAAAAATGCCCCAAAATCAAGCGCTTTGCAAAGCTAGAGGCTATCTAAGTGAAATGTTGTAGAGACGAACACGTGCAGGAGGGTGTTCGAAATCCGAAAAAAGCGTGTTCCCATTTCGAAACTAAGGCGTATTATCTACCTCACAGAAAATTGGTGCGCATCCAGTGGTGCGCTCCTCGGATCTGTTTCGAAGCTTCGCTGTTCAGACCACGTGTCCGAAAGGACATGGAACAGAGAAGGTTGAAAAATTTCGCGACCGATCAAACTCACGACAGATCGGTCGGGAACAACTCGATAAATTGAGGAGTAAATTTAAATGTCTCGCTTTGAAAGTGACTTCCTTGGTCAGCTCGAAATTTCCGATGATTGCTACTATGGCGTTCAGACGCTCCGTGGCAAGGAAAACTTCCATATCACGGAAATGTCGAACAACATGGAACCGTTCTTCCTGATCGCTTATGCATATGTGAAGAAGGCTGCCGCTTTGACCAACAAGGAACTCGGCACGATCCCGGCTGATGTCGCTGACGCCCTCGTCTGGGCCTGCGATGAATTGATCGCTGGCAAGTATCAGGATCAGTTTGTGACCGACTGGCTGCAGGGTGGTGCTGGCACTTCGACGAACATGAACGTCAACGAAGTGATTTGCAACCTGGCATGTGAAAAGCTCGGCACGGTTAAGGGCGACTCCAAGCGCGTTTCCCCGAACGATCATGCCAACTTCGGTCAATCCACGAACGACACGTACCCGACGGCTCTTCACCTGATGTTCCTCCTGCGTAGCAACGTGCTGCTCAAGGCTGTTGAAGATCTGGTCAATGCCTTCTTCAAGAAGTCTGAAGAATTCAAGGGCGTGCTCAAGATGGGCCGTACCCACCTGCAGGATGCTGTTCCGATGACGCTCGGCCAGGAATTCCATGGCTGGGGCTTCACGATTCAGGACGAACTCAAGGTCATCCGCGAAGCTCAGGAACACCTCAAGACGATCAACCTCGGTGCTACCGCTATCGGTACCTGCGTGACGGCGCACCCGGATTACCCGGCTAAGGCTTCCGCCAAGCTGGCTGAACTCACCGGCATCGACTTCAAGAACAGCGAAGACCTGATCGCCTGCACGAGCGACTGCGGTTCCTACGTGGCTCTGTCGAGCGCCATGAAGAGCCTCGCTGTCAAGCTCACCAAGGTTTGCAACGACATCCGTCTGCTTGCCTCCGGTCCGCGTTGCGGTCTCGCCGAACTGAACCTGCCGCAGCTGCAGCCGGGTTCCTCCATCATGCCGGGTAAGGTTAACCCCGTTATCCCCGAAGTGACGAACCAGGCCAGCTTCCTGGCTATCGGTCTCGACACCACGGTGATGCTCGCCGCTTCTGCCGGCCAGCTCGAACTCAACGTGATGGAACCCGTGATCACGTTCGCTCTGTTCATGCAGATGCGCGTGCTTACCAATGCCTGCAACGCGCTGCGCACGAAGTGCATCGACGGTATCACCGCCAATGCCGAACGTACCGCTCAGATGGTTATGAACTCCTGCGGTATCGTCACCCTCTTGAAGCCGCACCTCGGCTACAAGGTTTGCTCTGAAATGGCACACGAGTGCTATCACACGGGCAAGTCTCTGCACCAGGTTGTTGTGGAAGAACGCAAGCTTCTCACTCAGGAAGAATGGGACGCCACGTTCAATCTGCAGAACCTGATTGCACCGAAGTTCGTTCAGTAATCTGATCTGAACTACGGAAATCCTTGAGGCGGTCTCCGGAATCCGCCTCAAGAGATCTGAAACTGCAGAGCGGCCGTGACCTTCGTTGCGAGCTGCTCTGTGGCATAAATAAAACAAAGTTGTTAACAACCCTTTGGAGATGTCATGGATATCATGCTTATTCTTCAGATAATCGTACTTCTCGGTGCGATTTTCATCGGTGTTCGCCTCGGCGGCATCGGTATCGGCTACGCCGGCGGTGCCGGTGTGCTGGTTTTGGGTCTGTGCCTCGGCATGAAGCCGGGTAACATTCCCTGGGACGTGATCTTGATCATCACCTCCGTGATCGCTGCTATTTCCGCAATGCAGCTCGCCGGCGGTCTTGATTACCTCGTCCAGATTGCTGAACGCATCCTTCGTTCCAATCCTAAGTACATCAACTATCTGGCTCCTGTTGTGACCTATGTGCTGACGATCTTCGCCGGTACCGGTCACACCGCCTTCTCGATGATCCCGGTTATCGTTGAAGTTGCTAAGGAACAGAAGATTCGTCCTGTTTGCCCGCTGTCTATCGCTGTGGTTTCTTCCCAGATCGCCATTACGGCTTCTCCGGTGTCGGCTGCTGTGATTTACATGACCGGCGTTCTGGAACCCTTCGGCTGGTCTTATCCCGCCCTGCTGGGTATCTGGATTGTGACGACCTTCATCGGCTGCATGCTCACCGCTTTCGTGATGACCATGATTCAGAACCTCGACCTCGACAGCGACCCCGTTTACAAGGATCGTCTGGCTAAGGGTCTCGTGAAGGCTCCTGAACGCGCTCGTACGTACAACCTCAAGCCCGGTGCCAAGCTCTCCGTCGGTATCTTCCTGATCGGCGTTCTTTGCGTGGTTCTCTATGCTTCCGCCATTTCGCCGGCTGTTGGCATCATCAAGAATGTGGTCGTCGGTCGTGACGCTGCCATCATGAGCTTGATGCTCCTGGTCGGTTGCGGTATCACCATGGCTTGCAAGATTGACGTTGGTAACGTTGCTTCCACGTCTGTGTTCAAGTCCGGTATGGTGGCTATCGTCTGCGTGCTCGGCGTTGCTTGGCTCGGTGACACGTTCGTGTCCGGTCACTCCGCTGAAATCAAGGAATTCTCCGCTGCAACCGTTGCCCAGTATCCGGCTCTGCTTGCTGTGGTGTACTTCTTTGCTGCTATGCTCCTGTACTCGCAGGCTGCTACCGCTAAGGCCATTACGCCTGCTGTCGTTGCTGCTCTCGGCATTTCCGCCAGCAACCCGGGCGACTCCTACATGCTGGTTGCTTCCTTCGCAGCTGTGTCCGCTCTGTTCGTTCTGCCGACCTACCCGACGCTTCTGGGCGCCGTGCAGATGGACGACACGGGTACGACCCGCATCGGCAAGTGGGTGTTCAACCACGCCTTCTTCCTGCCTGGCGTGCTCGCCATTGTGTTCTCCGTGGCACTCGGCTTTGCTGCCTGCGCACTGTTCTAATTGCGAGTCAATGAGGCGCTTTGCCTAAAGCAGGCGCTTCCGACAAACAAATAGGCAAATCAAGGATCCCTGTCAGAAATGGCGGGGATCTTTGTTTTTCTTGTAACAACTGTTTTAGAAACGAGGCACAAAAGTGTTTCGGAATTTTGGGGTCGACCTAGGAAAAAGTTTCGAAAATCAATGGACTAGGGCAGGAGAGGGAACTTAAGGGCAGCCGGCTACTGCGCATTGACAATTGTTCACCGCTGATCGGTCTTTGTTATCGTTTTTCCTATTTAGCGTGGTAGCATCAAAGCCATTATGCTAGACACTGTCTCCACCATTGCTCTGTGGGCCATTCCCGCAATTTTGGCCATTACGTTGCACGAAGCAGCGCATGGTTACGTCGCTAAGCTTTGCGGCGACCGTACGGCCTGGGTGCTCGGCCGCGTCACGATGAACCCGATTCGGCACATTGATCCGGTCGGGACACTTTTGGTGCCCGGCGTTTTGTTGCTGGGAAGCTTGATCAGCGGGGGCTCAAGTTTGTTATTCGGGTGGGCAAAGCCCGTACCGGTCAACTTCAGACTGCTGCGCAATCCCAAGACGGACATGATTTGGGTTGCTTTGGCCGGTCCCGGTTGTAACCTCATTCAGGCGCTGCTTTGGGCGCTGGCACTCAAACTGTTCATCGGCATGATGCCGACGCAGGCCGCCGCTCAACTTTTGTTCGATTTCTGCTATGCAGGCATCTCTGTGAACCTGATGCTCATGGCGTTCAATCTGTTGCCGATTCTTCCGTTGGACGGAGGACGCATCGTTTCGGGGCTGTTACCGCTTAAAACCGCGATTTCTTATCAGAGAACCGAGCCCTGGGGCATGGGCATTCTGCTGATTTTGATCGTGACGGGGCTCGTTGGGTATTTTGTGCGGCCCTTCCTGATGTTCGGCAGCTGGCTTGTGAACGCGATTTTCTGACGTTGACAAAGAGGATTTGAACGATGGCTGCAGACCTGACGACTAAAGCTGATTTGCCAAGCGCCTGGCTCATTCGCTTCTCACCGTATCTGAAGGCCGGCACGCGTGTTCTTGAAATTGCAAGTGGAAACGGACGCAATACGCGTTTTCTAGCGGGACTCGGCTGTAAGGTGACGGCGGTGGACATCAATCCCGCACCGGAACCGGTTGAAGGCGTTCAATACATCCGCAAGGATTTGGAAAAAGAGGACTGGATATTTGAGCCTGACTCGTTTGATGCCGTGATCGGCATCAACTACCTCTGGAGGGCGCGTTTCGCGGCCTTGTGCGACTGTGTCAAGCCCGGAGGCTTTTTCCTGTATGAGACATTTACGAGGCATCAGACGATGCTCAATTTCGGGCCCAAGAACCCTCAGCATTTTCTAGAAGACCGAGAGCTGCTGTCCATGGTTCCTCATGAGTGGCATATATTGGCCTACGAAGACGGCCGCACGGACAACGATCGCTATCTGCAGCGCATCGCTGCCGTGAAGCCGCGGCATAATGAGATTGAGCGTTTGGACGTATGCGCCAGACGCTGAAAAAAGAATTCGAAGCAGACACCCACGGGCGGCGGGTGTGATAAGCGCCGCCAAGAAAAAGGCATGGAGTACATCTCAATGGCCAATACAACAACTCTTACTGCTCCCGGGCAGCAGGCCGGTCTGAACGAGTGGCTTGACTACATCGGCAAAATCCATGAAAAGCCCATGGATCTCGGCCTTGAGCGCATGAAGGACATGATTGCGCGCATGAGCATCGAATTTATTTGCCCGGTGTTCACGGTCGCAGGCACCAATGGCAAGGGTAGCACCTGTGCATTGTTGGAGTCCGTTCTGCGTTACGCGGGGTATCGCGTGGGTATGCATACGTCGCCGCATCTGTTGCGCTTCAACGAGCGTTGCGTGATTGCCGGAGACGAGGTGGACGACGAAACGCTCATCGAGGCGTTTAAGGAAGTCGACAAGGCCCGCGGGGAGACGCCGCTTACCTATTTTGAATTTACGGGTTTGGCTATTTTGCGCATTTTCCAGAAAGCGCATCTCGACGCCGTGATTCTTGAAATCGGTCTGGGCGGACGTCTTGACGCAATGAACGCGATTGACACCGACTGCGCCATTCTGTGCAGCATCGGTATCGATCATTCGGCCTATCTGGGCGACACGCGCGAGAAGATCGGCTGGGAAAAGGCTCACATCTTCCGCCATGGCAAGCCGGCTATCTGCACGGATCCGAATCCGCCCGAATCCGTGACGGAATACGCCCACGAACTTCTGGCTCCGATCTACGTCTGGGGCAAGGATTTCCTTACGTACCGTCACCACGGTTTGTGGGATTTCGAAATGGACCAGCGATCCATGGCAACGATTCACACGACAGAATGGCGCAATCTGCCCAAGCCCGCCATTTCGGGCGTTGCACAGTTGCAAAATGCCGCGGGCGCTCTTGCTGCGCTTGCCGTTATGCAGGATTTCCTGCCGGTGACCCGTTCGGCCGTGGTCGAAGGTCTTGAAAACGTCGTCATTGCCGCTCGCTTTGACAAGGTCAAGGACTGCGACGAATACGGCGCAAGTGTCACGATTGACGTCGGGCACAATCCCCAGGCTGCCGAAGTGCTTGCCGAAAACCTTGCGCGCAGCACATCGCCCAACGACAAGGTCTGGGCTGTTTTCGGCATGTTTGCCGACAAGGACATGGTCTCGGTTGCCAAAATCATGAACCGACACATCGACCGTTGGTTCGTGACGGGCCTTCCGAAGCCGCGCGGTGCAGAAGCGGTTGAGCTGATGGATGCGATGCAGGAAGGCGGTGTTGACATGGGCAAGGTGGTGACCTGCAGTTCGGTCGACGATGCCATTCGCAAAGCTTTGAAAGAAAGTCTCACCGAGGGGCCCGAGACTGTTAAAATTGTCGGATTCGGCTCTTTCGTGACGGTCGCCGGAATCATTGAGTCTCTCAAGCACGACCTTCGCGAGGAACAGCTCGCCGCAGCCCAGGTTAAGTAACCGACTTTAAGCGGCAGCAATAAAAGAGGGCCCGTACCGGAAGAACCGGTTCGCGGGTCCTTTTTTTGATGCACAATTTCGTTTGTGGTTTCCTTTATCGCCTGATATCTTCGCCGGTTTCGTTTGCATGATCGACAAGTTTCAAAAACTGTTTGGCCCCAATCCTCCTCGCGGAGGAGCCGTGCGCGCGAGTTCGCCTCTGGAGGATCTGGATCTCGGAGCCGAAGACGAAAAGCATCGCAAACAGATTGCCCGCGTCAAGAACAAGCGCCGCCTGATCGGACTGCTCGCCATTGTGGCGGCGGTGGCGGTTGTGGCGCCCGCTTTGTTCGAGCCCAACGAGATGTACTCTCAGCGCGGGGCAAAACTCGAAATCCCGTCGCTGCAGGACAACACTGCCGCCAAGGTTGTGCCGCTTAATCGCAAGGAAAAGCCCGCGCAGTCTCTGCCTCCCGATGTCACCACGACCGAGCCTTCGGCCGCACGCAGTCTCAAGAGCGATAATCCGGTGAAGGCCGGCGCCAAGTCCATCACAACGCCGGAACAAAAGTCGGCCGAAGCGGCTGACGCTGCCAAGTCTGCCGAAAAGCCGGCCGAGCCGCCCAAGGCGGCGACAAAGCCTGAAAAGGGCAAAGGTCAAGTGACCAAGGCGGAGCAAGCGCCCAAGTCTGCCTTCGGACCGCTGCGTGCGGTCACCAACGGGCGCTATTTCATTCAGGTGGTAGCCACCAGCAAGAAGGAGTCGGCTGAAAAGGTGGCCGCCGATCTGCGAAAATTAGGCTTGCCGACCTACACGGAAATCGTTCGTCGCCGCGGCAGCGATCTCTGGCGCGTGCGAGTCGGCCGCTTCGCGACGGAAGACGACGCCAAGCGCGCCTTGGATATTTTGGCTCTCAACGCAATCAGCAACGGCGGTGTGCATACGGAAAGCAAATAGGCTAGAGCAGAACAATGAATGAAATTGATTGGGTCATTTTGGCCGTTTTGTTTTTCTCGACGATTCTGGGGGTCTCCCGAGGCGTTGTGCGTGAGATTCTCGCCATCGTCGGTTGGGTGCTCGGCATCTTCCTGTCGTTGCGCTTTGCGCCGGAGCTTGCCGAACTCATCCCGCTGCCGTCCGTGTCGATTCTGATTCGCACGGCTTTTGCCGCCGTGGGCATCGTGGTGGTGACGCTCTTTACGATCGGCATTGCAGGAAAGCTTTTCTCCAAGCTTTTGGCCGCTGCCTCAATCAGTTTTGAGGATCGTGCGATCGGAGCCGTGTTCGGTCTGATGCGCGGAATTGTGATTGTTTGCGCCGTGGTTTTCGTCATGGGATTGACGAGCGCCGTGAAGACCGGGTATTGGCGCAACTCGGTCCTGATTGTGCCCGCCGAGCGGGTGATCGACTTCTCGCTGCCGTACTTGCCGGCAACGATAGCGGACATGCGCGCCAAGAAAAGTTTTTAACGATAACGCCGGTCTACCGTTTGTCGGGACCGGCGTTAAATTTTTTGAAATTTTTGAAGCGAATCAGAGGCCTGTCAGGTACAATTCGCGCTCTTTTTTAATGTTGCCTTGAGGATTAAAGGGAAATGTGCGGCATTGTCGGCATGATCAGCCAGAAACCGGTCAACCAGCGTATTTACGATGCATTGCTGCTGTTGCAGCACCGCGGTCAGGACGCTGCCGGTATCGGAACTCTTGACGGGCTGACCTTTCACATGCACAAAGCCATGGGGCTTGTGCGAGATGTGTTCAGGACTCGCAATATGCGTGACTTGACGGGATGTGCCGGCATCGGCCACGTTCGCTATCCTACGCAGGGGTGCGCGAGCTCCAATGAAGAAAGCCAGCCGTTCTACGTGAACGCCCCGTACGGTATTCTCTTTGCTCACAACGGTAACCTCACCAACGCGCAGGAAGTCGCAGCAGAGCTCTACAACCAGGACCGTCGCCACATCAATACTTCGAGCGACTCGGAAGTGCTGCTCAATGTACTGGCCGACGAACTCATGAAGATTGTTCCGCCTTCGGGCTACTTCACCGCCGAAGTGGCTTTCGAGGCCGTCAAAGGCGTGCACAAGCGCGTCAAGGGCGCCTACGCGGTGGTTGCTCTGATTGCCGGCAAGGGTCTTCTCGCTTTCCGCGATCCCAATGGCATCCGTCCGCTTTGCTTCGGCACGCAAAAGCAGGCCGACGGTACGACCGACTATCTCGTAAGCTCCGAATCCGTCACGATGGTGGGTTTGGAATACGACTTCGTTCGCGATCTTGCTCCGGGTGAAGCTATCTTCATCTCGAAGGACCGCGAATTCTTTAGCTGCCAGTGCGCTGAAAATCCGCAGCTCAATCCCTGCGCCTTTGAATACGTCTACTTTGCTCGTCCCGACAGCTACATCGACGGCATCAGCGTCTACGGCGCCCGTCTGCGTTTGGGCGAATACCTTGCCAATGAAGTGGCAGAACACCTCAATTTGCGCGACATTGACGTCGTGATGCCGATTCCCGACTCAAGCCGTCCGTGCGCGCAGCAACTTGCCGAAAAGCTCAAGCTCACCTACCGCGAAGGCTTTATCAAGAACCGCTACGTCGGCCGCACCTTCATCATGCCCGGTCAGGAAATGCGCAAAAAGAGCGTGCGTCAGAAGCTCAACGCGATGCCCGTGGAATTTGCCGACAAAAACATTCTTCTGGTCGATGATTCGATCGTACGCGGCACGACCATGCGTGAAATCGTGCGCATGGCCCGTGAGTCCGGCGCCAAGAAGGTCTATGTGGCATCGTCCGCTCCGCGCGTGATGTACCCCAACGTATATGGCATCGACATGCCGACGCGTTCGGAGCTCATTTGCGGCCACGGTGCTACGGCCGAAGAGGTGGCCCGTCAGATCGGCGCCGACGCCGTGATCTTCCAGACGGTCGAAGGTCTCAAGGGTGCTTTGAAGGACCTCAATCCGAATATCACCCGCTTTGACTGCTCTTGTTTCGACGGCGAATATGTGACGGGCGACATTGATGCGACCTACCTCGATAACCTCGAAGCCAGCCGCTCCAAACCTGTCAAGCCCGCCAAGGACGACGAAGAATAAGCTGAAAAAAAAAGTAAGCCGGCGAACCTCGAAGGGGGCGTCGGCCGAATCAAAGCTGTGGCGCAGAATCTTTAAACAGATCTGCGCTTTTTTTAGGCGCGGTGCAGATCACGCCAGCGAACTTTGATGCGATCGGCGATTTCAGCCAGACGGCGCTCGCACAAAATCCAGTTGCGCTCGAGCGTTTCGTCGGACTCTTCGCAGACGCCTTCCATGGAGGCTTTTTCAAACTTGTGCACGCCGAGTTCTGTAAAGACCGCAATCACGGCCTTGTCTGCGTGATTGAGCGTCTCGCGGGAACCGCCGGTCTGGAAGCCGGAGCTGCCGGAACTTTGCAGTAAGACGACGAGCTTGTTATGCAGAAGACCGTAGACTCGTTTGGCGTTGCGGCCTTCACCGAAGGTATAGGTTTTGCCCTCGCGGACAATGTTGTCGATCCAGGCCTTCAAAGGGGCGGGGATGCCGAAGTTGTATACCGGGCAGGAAATCACGAGAACGTCGGAAGCAAGGACTTCACTGACGAGTTCCTCGCTTTCCTTGAGGCGCTCGATTTGATCGGGCGTGCGGCGTGCGGCGGGAGTTCTGGCGGCTTGCAGGAACGACTGATCAATCATTCCGGGCGGCTTGGCGGCTACGTCGCGCTCAACGATCTTGACGCCGCGTCCTCGGACGGTCTCGCGCAGGATGCGAGCCATCTTTCGCGTATACGACCCCTGGTTTTCCTTGCGGATCTCAGAAGCGAACGCGCTCGAGTGAATGAAGAGGATTTGCGGCATTGAAACGATCCTTTCTTGTTTCTGAAAATGTATGACAAATGGGCATACAGCGTAACAGACAAAGGCAAAAAGAGCTGTGGAGTAGGTCGAAAATCCTGAAAAGAATTATTCTCACATAGGCAAAACTGCCCAATTTGACTAGGGAAAAATACGGAGTTCTGCTTCGGAAGATGCATTTTTTGGCCTGGTTGAGTCAATTTTGAAAGAAGATTGGCCTGCTGAGGTTTCCGTGGCTTCTGCAAGAACGACCATTTTCATGGTTTAGCTATTAGATCGCTATCGAAACATTTAAAAATTTCAAAATTTCTCTTAATTTGATTGTTTATACGAAATCAGAGTCAAACGAAAAGGCCGGTTGCATCTGGGCAATTTCTTTCTCGGCAATGCCGGCTTCGCGTGCTTCCGTCTTCCACTGAGAGACGACTTGAGCTGTTTCGCGAGTGATTCGTTCGGCTTTATCCGAAGGGATACCCCAGTCGGAGACACATTCCAAAAGAGCACTCGGAGCGATGTCGCGGCACCTGCACCCGTAGGAGAGCGTCAGATGGGTTTTGGAGAGCGAAGGATTGAGGTCGAAGGCAGGAGCGAGTTCCCAGCCGTTGGGCGTTAACAGGAACCCGAGGTTGCGCAAATGGTCGTCGCCGTCGTGAATGAAGCATTTGAAAACCGTGCGGCGCCACAGTTCTTCTTTTTGCGCCTGCGCGTCGTGACAGATGGACTCAATGAGTGCGACGAGATCGCGGTAGCTTCGGGCTTCGCGATTGTCTGCGGCCCCCAAGAGTGCTCGTACCGAGAGATAGTGGAGGCGGCCTCCGTCGTCGGTTCGGTCAAAGCGCTTGGAGGCAAAGATGCGGCCGAGGGGGTCGTTGATGTCGATGAGCTGAAATTCCGGCAGACGGATTCCGGCTTTTTGTGCCAGACGGGCCGTTACATATTCCCAGGCGCCTTTGTCGCGATCGTCGTTGATGCTGGGGAACTTGGCCAAACAGAGTCGCCAGTTTTCATCGGCAAAACCTGCTTTGGGACGAGAGCCGCCCAGAGCTGACGCATTTTCCGCAAAGCGTTCCAGGGAAGCGGCAGACAGAATGTCTCCCGATTCAATACGGCGAGCGGTTTGGCAGAGTTCGGCCAGATCCGAAGCTTTGGGGTGAGCAAAGCGGCGTTCTCCGAGAAAATGCAGGGAATTGCCGACGTCGGCAAAGCGAAGCGCCCCCATGCGGTCGCTGTCACAGACGAGTCCGAGCAATAGGGCGTCGTCAACGGGGGCAGGACGGACTTCATCCTTGCGAGCTCGCGCTTTCAGAAGTTCATTGGCAACCTTGCGTCCCCAGAGATCGGGAAGAGAATCGGTGAGAAGTGCGGTTAGCCGCTGCGGGTTATCTTTTTCGAGAGTCGGATTCCAAGACGAAAAGACGTCTGTGAGTGCTTGACGCAACTCAAAGGTGAGTGAACCGTGGCGAAGGCAAACGCAGCCGAGATCTGCCGGTGTGTGATGAGCGTCTTCAAGCCGGACGCAAAGAGTATTAAACGACATCTTCTTCTTTTTCTTTCACATTTTCTTACCGTGTTTTATCGCCGCAGACAGTAGCCGTGTTTTTTGACGTACGGATGTCGTTTTTGTGACAAAACAAAAACGGCAGACGCCCGCGAAAAGAATCTGCCGTTGAGGTTCTCTTGAGAACCGAAGAGAGAGTCTACGGTTCCCGAAGATGCGGAGGTTTGATTAGGCCAGCCCCGTGATCTTTCCGTCCTTGACATCAATGTTCATGGCGGCGGGAGCCTTGGGCAGGCCCGGCATACGCATGATGGCGCCGGTGGTGACGACGGCGAATCCGGCGCCGGCATTGAGGATCACGCGCTGAACCGGAAGGTCAAAGCCCTTGGGAGCACCGAGAGCTTTCGGATCGGCCGTAAGCGAGAAGGGGGTCTTGGCGATGCACACCGGCAGATTTCCAAAGCCCATGTCCGTGAGCGTCTTGAGATCCTTCTTGGCGGCTTCGGAGAAGGACACGGAACCGGCGCCATAGACGCGCTTGGCGATTTTTTCGACCTTGACGGCGATCGGGTCTTCGTCTTCCACAGTGAAGTGCAGTTCGCCCTTGGAGGCGGCAGCGGCTTCGAGAACTTCCTTGGCAACGCTTTCGGCACCTTCACCGCCCTTGGCAAAGCCGTCGCTGATGGCAAAGCGAACGCCGAGTTCTTCGCAGCGGGCGCGCAAAACGGCGATTTCGTCTTCCGGATCGTTGTAGAAGTGGTTCATGCTCACAACGATTTCGGGACCGAAGGCTTTGAGGTTCGCGACGTGTGCGTCAAGGTTGCACAGACCGGCCTTCAGTGCTTCCATGTTGGGCTTGCCGATTTCGGGCAAAGCCACGCCGCCGTGCCACTTGAGAGCCTTGAGGCTGGTGACGAGAACAACGGCGGCAGGCCGCAGCCCCGCGTGGCGGCACTTGATGTCGTAGAACTTTTCAGCACCGAGATCGGAACCGAAGCCTGCTTCCGTGATCGCGTATTCGCCGAGCTTCATGGCCGCGAGCGTGGCAACCACGGAGTTGCAGCCGTGAGCGATGTTGGCAAAGGGGCCGCCGTGCACGAGAGCGGGCGTGCCCTCGAGAGTCTGCACGAGGTTGGGTTTCATAGCGTCGAGCAGAAGAGCCATTACGGAGCCCGTGGCTCCGAGTTCGGCGCAGGTAAAAGCGGAACCGTCGCGCTTGATGCCCAAAACCAGGCGATCAATGCGGGCACGCAGATCGTCGAGGTCGGTAGCAAGGCACAGCACGGCCATCAGTTCGCTGGCGGCGGTGATGTCAAAGCCTGCTTCCGAAGGAGTGCCGTTGGCGCTGCCGCCAAGGCCGGTCACGATGTTGCGCAGCTGACGGTCGTTGACGTCGAGCACGCGGCGCCAAGTGACTTCCTTGAGGTCGATCTGACGCTGATGGCGAGCATTGTCGATCAGAGCGGAGATAAGGTTGTTGGCGGCCGTGATGGCGTGGAAGTCGCCCGTGAAGTGCAGGTTCACGGATTCCATCGGCAGAACTTGAGAGTAACCGCCGCCCGCGGCGCCGCCCTTCATGCCGAAGACCGGGCCGAGAGAGGGTTCGCGAAGCGCAAGCACTGCCTTCTTGCCGAGGCGGTTGAGAGCCTGAGCAAGAGCAATCGAAGTCGTGGTCTTGCCGGAACCGGCGGGCATGCCGGAGGTGGCGGTGACGAGGATCAGCTTGGCGTCGGCCTTGCGTTCCGGGTTGAGCGTGAGCTTGGCCTTGTCCCAGCCGTACGGTTCAAACTCGTTGTCTTCAAGGCCCCATTCATGGGCAAGGTCGTCGATACGCTTCAGTTTGGCGCTCTGAGCAATTTCAATGTCGGAAAGCATCGGAATGTGACTCCTAAAGGTTAAATAACAGAAAAGGTTAAAAAGGATGATCGGTGTGTTTGCGCTTGGCAGGGGAGGCGAAATCGGGACGCACACAACCCCTTCGGCTCACGGCAAGCCGTTGAGTAGAAAGAAAAGCGGGAGCTCAAGCCGGGACGGGCGAGCTCAACCTGTAACAGAGCGGCAAACAAGAATTCGAGACGACGAACAAAGACAGGGCACGCAACAAACAGTGTGCAACCTATTATGAGTGCACCGAAATATGCCACAAATGGATATAACTTGCGAGTGGAAAGGCGCCGTCAAAAGACGTACGCAAAAAGAAGGATGGAAAAGAAACCGGGCTCAAGAGGCGGCCAGAGAGCAGGCGCGGTAAACGATGCGCTAAGGGAAGCAAAGGAGACGAGCTGCAGGAGGGCTTCCTGCTGCGCCCGGGCCGCCAAAGCCATACCTGAACTGATTATGACTCAGATGAGATTGATCAAATCAGGCAGTTGATGGTGCCGTCGCAGGCTTCGCCCACGCCCCAGCCGATGATGCGGAAGACGATGAAGATGGCCGCCCAAATGGCGATCCAAAGAAGAATTTGCTTCAGATGCGGCATTCTCGGTGTAGTGTTGTTCGTCATAGCTCTCGATCCCATGTGTAAGCAAATGGGGCAAACGCCCAAATCAAACTAATTTTCTCAGTTACATTCTCTCACATATGAAATAAAAAATCGCGTGATTTCAAGGCTTTATGTCTGATTTTTGGTACGTTTTCTGCTGAATCGGTATTCACCTTTCAATTTCAATTTTTGGAGCGTTTTCTTTGAGAAAGAGCTTTTGGACAGGTGCGTAAACTCGTATTTTTGATGGCGTCCAAAACGGTTCGGCCCTCTTTATAATTGCCGCCGTCTTTACATAGTGCAGCTTAAGAACGTCCGAGAACTGTTCTCAACTAACGCTTTCTCGGACGGCAAATTGGAGTTCTTGTTATGCGAATTCTTGTTGCGGTTAAGCGAGTCGTGGACTACAACGTCAAAGTGCACGTCTTGCCCGACCACTCGGATGTCGATACGGCCAACGTCAAGATGTCCATGAATCCTTTTGACGAAATTGCCGTCGAACAAGCCGTCCGCCTGAAGGAAGCCGGCAAGGCCGACGAAGTCGTGGTCGTTTCGATCGGCCCCGATAAGACGGTCGATACGCTTCGAGTGGCCATGGCGATGGGCGCCGACCGCGCGATTCACATCAAGCACGATGACACTAAGGTTGAACCTCTGGCCGTTGCCAAGCTTTTGGCAGCCGTCGTCAAACGCGAAGAACCGGGTCTGGTGCTCCTTGGCAAGCAGGCCATCGACAACGATGCGGGGCAAGTGCCGCAGATGCTCTCCGCGCTTCTTGATTGGCCCGTTGCGATCAACGTGAGCGACCTTGAAGTTGACGGCAGCAAGATCGTCTGCGTGCGCGAGACAGATACAGGTCTGATGAAGGTCGAAGGTGAGCTGCCCGCGGTGGTTTCCGCCGACCTGCGTTTGGCCGAACCGCGTTACGTAACTCTGCCCAATATGATGAAGGCCAAGAAGAAGCCCGTGGTTGCAATTGAAGCTGCCGAAGTGGCCGACATTGGCCAGCGTTCGCTCGAACTGCAGGAAGTGATCGAGCCGCCGGCCCGCAGCGGCGGCGTCAAGTTAAACAGCGTCGACGAACTGATCGATGTTTTGAAGAACACGGCCAAGGTGCTCTGATAGTAGGAATAACAGGTATGACTATTCTTGTGATTGCAGAGCACAACGATGCTCAGCTCAAGTCTTCGACTTTGAATGCGCTCAAGGCCGCTTTCGAACTCGGATCCGACGTCGACGTTCTGGTGGCCGGTCAGAGCTGCGAAGGCGCCGTCAAGCAGGCGGCTGCCGTGGCCGGCGTGCGCAAGGTTCTTGTTGCACAGGGCGAGGCCTTTAACCATTGCCTGCCCGAAGCGCTCACCGACGCTGTTCTCGCGGCACAGCAAGCCGGCGGCTATAGCCACATTCTCTTTACGGCCGGTACCTCCGGCAAGGCGGCCATGCCCCGCACCGCCGCCAAGCTCGGTGTGTCGGCTTTGACCGAAATCGCTGGCGTCGTCTCCGCCGATACGTTTAAGCGCTACATCTACGCGGGCGGTGTTCTGGCCACCGTGAAGACCACGGCTACCCCTGTTGTAGCCAGCGTTCGAGCCACTTCCTTTGAGGCTGTTTCAGCCGAAGGCGGCAACGCTGCCGTTGAAACGCTCGCCGTGACGCCGTCTTCCCGCGGCTTTAAGTTCGTGAGCGTGGAAGAGGTGGCTAGCGACCGTCCGGATCTGCTCACCGCCAAGCGCGTCGTAGCCGGCGGTCGCGGCCTCTTTGACGAAGAGGGCTTTGCCGCTCTCGACAAGCTTGCTCAAAAGATGGGGGCCGCTCTTGGTTCCACCCGCGCCGTGGTTGACATGAACCTCGTGCCCAGCGAAACGCAGGTCGGCCAGACCGGCAAAATCGTAGCTCCCGAGCTCTATATGGCCTTCGGTATTTCCGGCGCCATTCAGCACGTGGCCGGCATGAAGGACTCCAAGGTCATCGTGTCCGTCAATAAGGACGCCGAAGCTCCGATCTTTGAGGTCTCGGACTACTATTTGGAGGCAGACGCTGTCGACGTGATCAAGGAACTCACTGAGAAGCTCTGATCCGCTCGAATCGGATGATCCATAAGAGGCACCGGCGTCCTGTACAGTGATACCGGTGCCTTTGCTGTTTTTGCAGACTTTGGCAAAAGGTTGGGCGAAGGCGGTCTGCAGAGAAGGTGCCGGAGAAATGCGACTCGAAAAACTTGTTTTGAGTGTAACGGCGTTTGCTGTGTCGACAGTGTTTGCCGGAGATTCGCCGCTGAACTTTGATAAGACCGATCCAACGGCTACTTGCATTCTGACAGCCGAAAGTCCGTTACCGAAATATGTCCTGATTCTTTTCCCGGGTGGCGACGGACGTGTCGCGGCGCACCAAACGGGCGGAAAGATTCTCTTCGGTAAGCGCAACAATTTTCTGATTCGGTCCCGTTTACTTCTGGCTGACAATGAGTTTGCAACGGTCTCAACCGATGCTTCGAATGACGAAAAGCGTTTTTCTTTGCTGCTCGACAGAATCCGGCAACTGTATCCGCACGCTTCTGTCTGGCTGGTCTCAACCAGCAGAGGTACGCTGGCGGCAGCTCAAGTCGCCGGTAAATGTCGTGACCGTCTCGATGGCGTGGTCTTTGCTGCGTCAATGAAAGAGCTCAGAGATATCCCATTGGATGCAATCAAGGTCCCTAAACTCTTTGTGCACCATGTTTCCGATGCCTGCAAGAGCACGCCTTACGATGCGGCCCGAGAACTTGCGGCAAAGCTAAATGCCGACTTTATGACCGTATCCGGCGGAAAGACCAAAGGTAAGCCATGTCAGGCATTTGCGTACCATGGTTTCAATGGTCTGGAAGAAAAAGTTGTCGACGAGATCAAGAATTGGATCAAGGCGAGAGCCCAATAGTCACAGCCTTGAGGCCGCTGACAACGTCGTACAGTATGTTTGTGCGCGGCTGACAGCCCGTATAGCTCGAATGAATGCGACGGACTTTTAGGTAAGACCGATTTTGGCTTTGTACTTACTGATTGTGTCTGCCCACCAATTCAAAATTTCGGGATCAACTTCACCGTCGCGGCTTCGTAGCACAAGACGTTCCGGAGAGAGCGCAAGCGTTGAATCGATGGAAGTAACCAAGTTCTTGTACGGCGACTGACCTAAAAGTAAGAATTTGGGCAGAATCGCCCAGCCTACGCCTTTTGCAGCCAAGCCCAAAGCCCATAGGCCGCTGTCAACTTCCCAATGGTCGTTGCAAATAACACGGGGTGGAGTTGCTTCCGGTGCTCGGGCGTGCACCACGATTTGTCGGTAGCAGCGCAAATCCTCAAGGGTTGGCCGAGAAAGGGAGGCCAACGGATGGTTTTTTGCAACAACAATGGACACGGGTGAGTGCCCGAGCAACCTCTCATCGCAGTGAGAAGATGGGGAGGATGCAAATATCAGAGCCAAATTCATGCCGGCTCTGCTGAAAAACCAGTCTGCCTCAGAACCGGTGATGTTTTCAACCTGCAGCCGTACGGATGGAAAGCGTCGGGCAAACAGCCGCAGCCAGTCAATCATGACCGGAGCTTCCAGGACAAGATCAATGCCCATGTAAAGAGCAGGGGATGGCGTATCGGTAAGCGACAGGGCGCGGGTTTCAAGACGATCCGCTTCAGCCAGAAGACGTTGCGCGCCGACCAGAAGTTCAGTTCCTCTGGGTGTCAAAACAGGTTTGGGCGTCCGGTCAAAAAGCTTGTATCCAAGTTCGGCCTCCATTCCTGAAATATGCATCGATACCACCGATTGGGCCCGTCGAATTTTTCGTGCCGCTTCCGAGAACGAACCTGTTGCCGCAACGGCAACAAAGGAGCGGAGTTCATCAATTTTTAATCCCATAGAGCTGCGTGCCTTTAGTGACTATCAATTTATTGATAGATTCTAACTAGAATGTGCGGAAATATGATGAGACAATTCTGCCATGACTAACTTCATGGAGCAGGCCTATGTCCTTGAATTCCACCCTCAAAAAGAAACCGATGAGCGCGGTTGCGACGCTTGATCTCAATTTGTCTGCTCAACATTCTTTGCAAAACGCAAAGGCTGACGAGAAAATCCATGCGGGAAGCGGCAATGGGGCGAATGCAGTTTCCGGGGCTGAACTTTGGGCTGCCCGCATCGGTTTTTTCGCCGGAGGTTTTACGGTAGCTTCGTGGGCGCCTCTGATTCCTTTTGTCCAGTCGCAATTGCGGCTCGAGCCCTATGTTTTGGGGTTGTTGCTGCTGGGCTTGGGTGTCGGATCTTTTGTCGGCATGCCGTTGGCAGGCAAACTGACGCAACGTATCGGAGCTCGAAATGCGATATTGCTTTCCGGCTTGGCGTCCTGCCTTTTGCTGGTGGTGCTTTCGCTTGTGCCGGGGTTTTACATTGAGTGCGCCGCACTTCTGGCTTACGGCGTGACACTGGGTTGTCTGGAAGTGAGCGTCAATATTTACGGTACGCATTTGGAAAATCGCAATCAAGCGCGCTTAATGAGCGGCTTGCATGCTGCTTACTCCATCGGAGAAGTTGTTTCTGCAGTCGCGCTCACTTCGTTGTTTGTGCTGGGACTTGCCCCGGCTCAGGCTGTCGGCGCGTTGATGGTTTCATTGGCTTTAACGATGGTTGTTTTGCTTCGTCGCATCGAAAACCATCCGATAGAGGTGCCCCGAAAAACAAAAGAAAAGCGTAACGGATGGGCTTTCAACGGCTCTATAGCAATTTTGGCGGTTGTTTGTGCCGTGATTTTCCTTACGGAAGGAAGCATGCTTGACTGGAGCGCCATCTATTTGCGTGATTACGCAGGGGTGCCACAGGAGGGCAGCGCTGTCGGTTACACACTTTTTGTTATTGCAATGGCTATGTCACGTTTGATCGGTGACAAGCTGGCAATGAAGTTCGGCGCTGTAACGATGCTTTCCGTTGGAATCGCCATGATGCTCGCAACGCTTCTGGCGTTGGTGCTCTTTCCTTATCCGGCAAGCGCCATGGTCTCCTTGTTTATCATGGGACTCGGAATTGCCAACATTGCTCCGATTGTCATCTCGGCTGCGTCGAGAACGGCAGCAATGGATAGCGTTAAAGCCATTACGGCTGTGACAACTGTCGGTTACGGCGGCCTGTTGGCCGGTCCTGCCCTGATCGGAGCGATATCTTCGGCGGTGTCGCTGCAAGGCGCTTTTCTTACAGTGTGTGTGCTTTTGGCAGTCAGTCTGATACTTGTCCAAAAAAATAAATCCACGTTCAGTTGACGCGAAGGTAAGACGTACCGCAGGACGCGTCTTACCTATGGTCGGTTACAGTAGAAGCCGTAAAGCCCCTGACTTCAATCGGTGGAGGAAGTCACTTGAGGAAGGTAACGGTTTTGTCGCCGCTTGTACGAATGGCTTCGAGACCTTCCGGGCTGATTTGACCGAGGTCGGCCAGGTCGGAACTCCACGGGAATTCCACAAGGAATATCGCAATATTGCCCCAAGGTTTGTAGACGGTCATCGTTCCGCGCGTGATCTCAAAGTGGCGGGCGGAGCGTTCGAGTTCCAGAGCAGGCTTGGGATATGCGATACGTTCATTGCGACCGAAGTTTTCAAACGTGAGCGTCATCGGCAGTCGTGCGATGAAAGCGCGGGCGTCGGCATTGTCGGCCATTTCGACGGGATAACTTTTGCCGTCGATGGAAACTTGGATGGTTTCGGACATAGCGGTTCCTGAAGAGAGTAGACCCAAACAGACAAGGAGCGAGGCAAATAGTCGCTGGGCATGCATGGTGTTGTTCCTTTCCGATTGGTGTTTTGCGGATTTGCAAACATGCTATCGCGCTGGAAGTGACCAGTCGTGAGCGGCGGTGTCAAAGGTTTGCCTGAAAGGAGCAAGTACAAAAAAGGCGCCTCTCGAGCAGAAGCGCCTTGGTGCCACAACAGTTGATTGTATCGATTATTTCGTGCCGGTCGAGCCGAAGCCTCCTTCGCCGCGGGAACTTGCTTCAAAATCGGTCACGAGTTCAAACTCGGGCTGCACGACGGGCAGCACCACGAGCTGGGCCAGACGCTCGAAGGGTTCGAGTACAAACGGCTCTTTGCCGCGGTTCCAGGTGCTGATCATCAGTTCGCCTTGATAGTCGGAATCAATCAAACCGACCAAATTTCCGAGCACAATGCCCTTTTTGTGCCCCATTCCGCTGCGAGGGATAATGACGGCGGCGTAATTGGGATCACCGATGTGGATCGCCAGACCGGTCTTTACGAGGACTGTTTCACCGGGGTTGATTGTGAGCGGCTCATCGAGGAGGGCTCGAAGATCGAGGCCTGCGGAGCCCGGCGTGGCATAGCGCGGAAGGTGCTCGCGGATGCGTTCGTCAAGGACCTTGAGTGCAATTTTCATTTTTTCCTTGTGCTTTATTCGTTGTTGGATTTGTCGGCTTCTTCAAGCCGTTTGAGCCGCTCGAGCTTCTGATGCTGCGAGAGTGCGCAAACAAGACCGCCGAATGTTACGAACATTCCTACGGGAATCAAGTTTTGCAGGTTTGGCTCGGACATGCCCGCGATGATGAACAACACGCCGAAAAGCGCGATCACGCTGCCCGCAAGACGCAATAGCGCAGGCATGGCGTTCTTGTTCTTGGCGATGAAACCGGGCGAGGAGGGAGCCTGATCGGATTCGTTAGCGCGACGCACGGTGACCATGCCCGGCATGTCGCTGTTGACGGAAACGGTAAGGCCGCTTACCTTTGCATTGCCCTTTTCGATTTCCTTCAAAAACGCGATGTAGTCGCCGTTATGAGGTTCAAGCGTTTTTTCGTTGAGTTTGAAGGTCATGTCTACACCTCCTTTGCGAGGTCATCGGCGATGCATTCGATGATGGTTTGCGCAAGCACATCCTTGCTCACAAGGCCCGTGGCGACTTCCTTGTCGGCCGTCACGATCACCGCTTCGTTCATGTCGCAGCCGATGGCACTGCGGGCGTTGTTGGCCACGATCATGCGAGCGAGCTTGCGGATGCGCTTGCCGCGTGCGTTTTCAAGCACGTTTTCGGTTTCGGCAGCAAAGCCGACGCAGTAAAGCGACGGAAATTCACGTGCCGCCTGCGCGAGGATGTCCGGATTTTCCACGAGATCCAATGCGGGCGGTTCATCTGACTTCTTGATTTTTTCATCGGCGACTGCCTGAGCACGCCAGTCGGAAACGGCGGCGACGCTCACAAAGACGTCGGCGCCGGGTGCTTCACGGTGCACGGCTTCGTTCATTTCTTCGGCCGAAACGACCGGCAACGCTTTGACACCGTAAGGGACTGCGATCGAAGTGGGGCCGGAAATGAGCGTCACATCGGCTCCCGCTTCAAAGGCGGCCTGCGCAACGGCGTAGCCCTGCTTGCCGGAGCTGCGGTTGGTGATGCCGCGCACGGGATCCAATGCTTCAAAGGTGGGACCGGCCGTGACAACGAAGCGCTTACCTTGCAGAATCTTCGGAGAAAGCAGGCGCGCGGCGTGTGCTGCAATCTCTTCGGGCTCAATCATGCGGCCTGCGCCCGAAACGCCGCACGCAAGCTCTCCGCACGCGGGTCCGAGCACGGCAAAGCCGTCAGCCTTGAGCTGAGCGATGTTGCGCTGAGTGCTTGCTTTGGCCCACATATTGCTGTTCATTGCCGGACATACGGCAACCGGACAGGAGCTTGCGAGAATAACGGAACTCACCAGGTCGTCGGCAATGCCGTTGGCGGCCTTGGCCAGGATGTTGGCGGTAGCAGGCGCGACGATCAACAAGTCGCAGTCGCGCGTGAGCGCCAGATGCTGCATCGTCCCGTCGAAGGCCTGTGTCTGCACGGGATGTCCCGAGAGCGCAGCAAACGTGAGCGGTCCGACAAATTCAGTTGCCGCCTGCGTCATGCAGACGCGCACTGCAGCACCCGACTTGACCAAAAGCCGTACGAGCTCACAGGTCTTGTAGGCGGCGATGCCGCCCGTGACAGCCACTGTGATGTTTTTGGCAGCCAGGCGAGAGTAAAGCTTTGCGGTCATGAGGAAGCAGTTTTAAGTTAAAGCCGAATATCAGAAGAAAGTGTAGACGTCCTGCACAAGGATTGGGTTAAGAGAGCTCGCGGATCTTTTCGAGTACCGCTTCCACGTGACCCGGCACCTTGACGCCGCGCCACTCAAACGCGAGCTTACCCTGCGGATCAATGAGGAATGTCGAGCGCACGATGCCGCGGCAGGGCTTGCCGTACATCACCTTCGGCTTGATGACATCAAAGGCCGTGCAGAGCTCTTCGGACTTGTCACTCACGAGTTCAATGCCAAGTTCCTGGCGGGCGCAAAAACCTTCGTGGGTTTTCACCGAATCGCGGGAGACGCCGATTACCTTGGCGTTCAAAGCCTCGAACTGAGGCACGGCAGCCGTAAAGTCGCGCGCCTCAATCGTACAGGCCGACGTGTTGTCCTTCGGGTAGAAATAAAGCACCACCCAGCGGCCGCGTTGGGCTTGCAAATCAAAGTCGCCTGCCGTAGAGGGGCCTTTGACGTTGACGACGGTTTCTCCGATCTGAAACATTGACAATTCTCCAAGAGTCAAAATTTTTAGGTGCGGTGAGTTTAGCAACTTGCACAGCCTCGATTGTTCGCAAATATTGCCGCGTGCGGATGCCTGAAGCCTTGCGAAGTGCTATCTTTAGGAGCCTCGAAAACCACAGAAGCCAAAAGGAAGTCTTCGACATGCGTTTCCAGCCCAATGTTCGCCGCATCGCGGCGATTCACGACCTGTCCGGAATCGGCCGGACATCTTTGATGGCCGTCATTCCGATTCTCTCTACCATGGGCTTTAACGTGTGTCCTCTGCCCACCGCGATTCTCTCCAATCACTCGCAGTACCCGGACTTCTCCTTCCTGGATCTCACCGAAGAGATGCCCCGCATCATTGATCAGTGGGAAAAGCTCGGCGTCACTTTTGATGCGATCTACACGGGCTATATGGGTTCGCCCCGACAAATCGAGATCGTCTGCGGCTTTATCGAGCGCTTCCGCACGGCCGATACACTCGTGGTGGTCGATCCGGTCTTGGGTGACAACGGACACCTCTACAGCAAGATGACGCAGGAGATGGTCGAAGAGATGCGGCGCCTGGCATGCCGGGCCGACGTGCTCACGCCCAATCTCACCGAGGCGTTTGCGCTTTTGGATCGTCCTTACAAGACGGACTGCACGACCGAGGAACTCAAAGACTTGATTGCCGAACTTTCCGAAATGGGACCCGATACGGTGATCATCACGGGTGTTCCGGTGCCGGGCCAGTCGGGATTAACTTCCGTGATTGCGCGCAGCAAGTCTGATTTGCGCACCTGGAAGGTCACCTGTCCGTATCTGCCTGCGCATTATCCCGGCACGGGCGACAGCTTCACGAGCGTGATCACGGGCAGCCTCCTGCAGGGTGACAGCCTTCCGATTGCGCTTGATCGTGCTGCTCAGTTCATACTGCAGGGCATTCGCTCTACATTCGGCTATCGGATGGATAATCGCGATGGCATTCTGCTTGAGCGAGTGTTGCCCAACCTTAATACACCGATTCAGTCGGCCACCTACGAGTTGGTCTGACAGAGAGTTGTGAAAAAACAAAAAACCGCGTCTTGCTTTCGGACACGGTTTTTCTGTTTGAGGCTGTACTGAGGACAGAAAACTTACCTTTCTCGGCGGAATTCGTCGAACACCAGGAGTGCCGCCCCCACGCAAATGCAGATGTCGGCCACGTTAAAAGCCGGCCAGTGGTAGCCAAACGCGTGAAAGTCAAGAAAGTCCGTGACGTAGCCGTAGACGAGGCGGTCCCAGAGGTTGCCCAGGGCTCCTGAAATCACCAGGGACATCGAGAAGGCAAAGAGTGTGCGCTTGGTGTGACGCCACAGAAAGGACAGACACGCTGCAGTCACAAGCAGGGCTATGCCCGCGAAGGCGAAAATTTGCCATCCGCCTGCGTCACCCAGAAACGAAAAGGCCGCGCCCGTGTTGCGAACGTGGCAAAGATTGAAAAAGGGCGTGACAGGGACAAATGCGCCGTACGCGAGCGTATCGATGACGGCGACCTTCGTGATCCGGTCGACAACGAGCAACGCGAACGCTGCCGCAAGCCAGAGGACAAAACGCCCCGGAGCGGGGCTCCGGGGTGCGGATCGATTGATCTCGGTCACGGCGTTTAGGCCTTGGTGCGGACTTCGCCGGCGCCGAAGAGGTTCGTGAGGCACCGTTCGCACAGTTCCGGATGTTCGGCATTGTTGCCCACGCTCGGAACGTAGTGCCAGCAGCGGCAGCACTTCTTCTGCTCGGTGGCGGTAACCGTGATTTCCAAGTCACCTTCGTTTTTCACGAGTTCGGCGCGCGAGGTCATCATCACGAACTTGAGTTCATCACCCAGGCCCGCGAGGGTCTCGTATGTTTCACCGCTTGCGGCGATCTTGCATTCGGCCTGCAGGCTCGAGCCCACAAGGCTTTGCATGCGCAGCTCTTCGATCTTCTTGAGCACTTCGGCGCGAACGTCGCGGATCATCGACCATTTGGCGAGCAGCGCTTCGGAGCCTTCGACAGCGGGTACCGTGTGATAGAGCTCGGTAAAGATCGTACCTTCCTTGTTCGGGCTGAAGATCGCAAAGGCTTCTTCGGCCGTAAAGGAAAGGATCGGAGCCATCAGACGCAGATAGGCCGCCGTGATGTGCCACAGGGCGGTTTGAGCGCTGCGGCGCGGCAGACCGTCGGTCTTCGTGGTGTAGAGACGGTCCTTGAGGATGTCGAGGTAGAAACTGCCCAGGTCGTCGGTGGCAAAGCCCATCAAAAGAGTGGCGACTTGCTGGAAGCTATAGGTCTCATTTGCCTCAATGATCTGCTTTTGAAGCTCGGCAACGCGAGCCAGCGCCCAGCGATCAAGCTCAAGCATCTGATCGACCGGCACAGCATCCTTATTGATGTCGAAGTCGTTCGTGTTGGCAAGCAGGAATCGCAGCGTGTTGCGGATGCGGCGGTAGCTGTCGACAACACCCTTGATGATGGTCGGGCCGATACGCAGGTCGCCTGTGTAGTCGGTCTGAGCCACCCAGAGACGGCAGATTTCGGCGCCGTACTTTTCGTAGATTTCCTTCGGACCCATGGCATTGCCGCGAGACTTGGACATCTTCTTGCCTTCTTCGTCGACGAGGAAGCCGTGCGTGAGAAGCGCATCGTAGGGCGGACGGCCGTAAAGGATGGAACTCGTCAACAGGGAGGAATGGAACCAGCCGCGGTGCTGATCGCTGCCTTCAAGGTAGAGGTCGCAGTGAGGCTTGCCGTGGTAGACGTCTTTGTGCGAGCCGTTCATCACGGTTTCGTACGTGGAACCGGAATCGAACCACACGTCGAGAATGTCGGTGGTCTTGTCGTACTGAGCGGCTTCTTCGGCGGGCATGAAGTCTTCGGCCTTGGCCTTCACCCAGGCTTCGATGCCTTCTTTTTCAACGCGTTGGGCGACTTCTTCCATGATTTCGAGCGTACGCGGATGCAGTTCACCCGTTGCCTTGTTCATGAAGAAGGGCAGGGGAACGCCCCAGTTGCGCTGACGCGAGATGCACCAGTCGGGACGGTTCTCGATCATGGCGTGCAAACGGTTGTAGCCCCAGGACGGGATGAACTTGGTGGCATCGACACCTGCCAGAGCCGTTTCGCGCAGGCTCTTTTCTTCGGCTTCGGTGTTGAGCACGCCCTTGGTGTCGGCCGTGGGCTTGTCCATGCGGATGAACCACTGAGCCGTTGCACGATAGATGAGCGGCGTCTTGTGGCGCCAGCAGTGCATGTAGCTGTGCTGGATCATTTCGCAGTTAAGCAGCACGCCCGCCACGCGCATCGTGTCAACAATCTTGGGCTGAGCCTTCCAGATGTTGAGACCGCCGAAGAGCGGGAGCCAGTCGGCGTAGACGCCGTTGCCCATCACCGGGTTGAGAATCTGATCGTTGGTCATGCCGTTGGCCTTGCACGACACAAAGTCGTCCAGGCCGTAGGCCGGAGCCGAGTGCACGACGCCCGTACCGCTCGTGGCTTCCACGTATTCACCGAGGAACACCGGCGAGAAGCGCTTGAAACCTTCGTGCAATTGGCTGAAGGGGTGCATGAAGCGGACGTGATCGAGGTTTTTGCCGTTGGTTTCTCCGACGATCTTGCCCTCGAGCTTGTAGCGCTTGAGGCAATCTTCCACAAGGTTGGTGCCCAGAATCAGGTACTTGTCGCCGCAGTCCACGAGCGCGTACGACAGATCCGGGTGCATGTTGATGGCCTGGTTGGCCGGAATCGTCCACGGCGTCGTAGTCCAGATCACCGTGTAGCAGGGCTTTTCAATCTTCACGCCCATCAGTTCTTCGACTTTGGGCTTGTCTTCTTCGGAAAGCGGGAAGGCGACGTCGATGGCGTAGCTTTCGCGGTCGGCGTATTCGACTTCAGCTTCGGCAAGAGCCGAGCAGCAGTCAAAGCACCAGTTCACGGGCTTCAGGCCGCGGTACACGTAGCCCTTCTTCACGATGCGGGCAAGCGTTCGGATTTCGGCGGCTTCCGTTTCAGGACGCATCGTCAGGTACGGATTTTCCCAGTCGGCGAGAACGCCCAGACGCTTGAAGCCGGCTTTCTGCTTGGCGACCTGTTCCTTGGCATAGGCGCGGGCCTTGGCCATCAGGTCGGTCTTTTCGAGTCCCTTGCCGTACATCTTTTCGATCTGAATTTCGATCGGCATGCCGTGGCAGTCCCAGCCCGGCACGTAGGGGACGTCGTAGCCTTCCAAGAGCTTGGTCTTGTTGACGATGTCCTTGAGAATCTTGTTTAAGGCATGGCCGAGGTGAATTTCACCGTTGGCATACGGCGGGCCGTCGTGCAGAACGAAACGGTTGCGGCGGCCTTTGCAGGCATTTTGAATGACGTGGTAGATGTCGCGTTTTTCCCAGTCGGCGACCCAGTTGGGCTCGCGTTTGGGCAGATCGCCTCGCATCGGAAAAGCGGTATCGGGAAGATTCAGCGGGTACTTTGCCGTATTGCCGGCTTTATCGGCTTTAGCCATGTGTCAGTCTCCAGGCCCCCTCGGGCTCTTCTGAAAGATTGAAAAGAAACGAATTGTGGAGTTGCGGATGAAAAAAGCGCCTCTTGATAGGAAGCGCAGTCGCAACAGACCGTTAGTTTACAGGGGAAAAGCAGGAAATTTCCATAAGTATCCTGTCGTAGGTCGAGGGTATACAGGACGAAAAAAGCCGATACCGAAGTCAAGCATAAAGAGTCGACTTCGGTATCGGCAACGAGTATCAGTCAAAGAAAGAGAATCTCTTTCTTCAATTTAATTAAAACTGATAGCGGGCACCCAGATTGACGCGCCACTTCTGATCAATGTCACCGCCGAACGTACGGCTGACATCCACGAAGCCATTCAGGCTGTCGGTCATGCTGTAGCTGGCGCCGAGCGACACTTCACCCCAGTTCTGGTCGAGTTCCTCGCTGAAGGAAATGTTGTGCGTGGCACTGTAGAAGCGTCCCGTCATATCGCCCAAGAAGTCATGGTTGTAGGATGCCTTCAGGTAGGCAGAACCCTTGTCCTGAGCGAAATTCATACCGGTCATGAAGCCAATGCGGCCGATCAGGCTCTTGGTCGAGTCAAAATCAACGGTACGGATGGCCGTGGAATACGTTTCAGCCTGCAGGTAGCTGTAGGTGAGCTGAATCTGAGGTTCGACGTAGAACTGATTGAGCGTCCAGCGATGACCGGTTTCGATGCCCGCAATCACACCGGTGTACATGTAGTCGCCGGATTCGGTGACGCCGTTGTTGAGATCGTAGGAGGCATCAATGCGGCCGACCTTGAGCATTGCATCAAGGAAGCTGCCGGCTTCATGCATATACGTGGCGTACAGACCCAGCTTGTAGGAGTCGGTGTCAGCACTTCCAGAGACAAGATCCGAATCGCCCTTGGTGTAGCCAAAGCTCACGCCGAGAGTCATCGTGTTGGTTACAGGAGTGTCAAAGCCGATTTCAATGGAGTTGAAATCAAAATCCACGCCATTGCCTTCCAGATTGCCGCCGGTGTAGCGTGCCCAGGCACCGGTGCTTTCGGGATGAGTGCGCAACGTACCCATGCGGTCGGAAAGCGAGGTGAGTTCGGAGCGCCAAACGAGAGCGTTGGTCAGAGCCAGATCCTTGGCCGATCTCAGCAGGCTGTTTTCAGACAGAACTTGTGTGCTGTAATTGCCGTTGCCGTTATCGGTCACGAGCAGACTGTTTCCCCACGTACCTTCTTCCACGGACACTTCATCCGGGGTGGTCTTATCACCGCTGAGTCCGGTGATATTAATACTGTTGAACAGTGTAGAAACATCAAAGTTTTCTTCCGCAGCGATTTCGTCGGAAACGGTCCCGGAGAAGGAGTAGGAGACGCGATCCAGTCCCTGAGCATTTTGTGCATTGACTGTCAGTGCATTTTCCTTAACTTCATTAAGTCGGAAGGTCAGGTCACTGGTTTTGTCAAAAACAGTAATATTGTTGACAGTAAGCGTTTCTCCTTTAACCTGATTGATAGTAATGTCGGAGGAGGTAACGGAAAGATTGTCAATTTCGCCAATAACCTGCAGAGATTCCTTGTTTGTTAATGAGTCAACTGCCATTGAAACATCTACGGCCTCGTCAAGTTTAATAGTCCCCTCGATATGGGAATCGCCGCCAAGATTAATAGCTACGTTTGCTTGCTCAGCACTTTGTTCCACGGAAATAGCGAGACCATCGCCATAAATCCGACCAGTATTAGTAATTGTGGTAGTTAGAGCTGTAGTGGAATTTGTGTCGCTAATGCGAATGCCTACAGACGTGTTGTCCACATAAATGGAACCGGAGTTTTCAATCGAAACAGTCCCATTTGCATTTGTGGATCCTTCAATCGCATAACCGCCATTGGAAACGTAGATTTTTCCAGAGTTGGTAAAAGTCTTGTCCCCAGCTGTATCCGTCGTAGCCATGGCAGCGGCAGCATCAGCAACAATAGTGCCAATGTTAGTTGCCGAACCACTTCCATCAATGAGGAGGCCACGAGTGTATCCGGCCCAACCATTTTCTTCTGACTTTACGTACAGTGTGCCATTATTGGCAACCGTAGCTTTGTTGCTAGCAAGAAGTCCATAAATACGGACAGGATCCTCGGTATTTTTGCCATTGGCGTAGACCCATAACTGCTTACCCTCCCCCAGAGTTAGAGTTTGACTATCACCGCTAATCGAGGCTACGCCCAAGCTATTATTGGGGCTACCCATAGTTGATTGGTAGGCCCATGATGCCAAATCCAAAGAAGTGCTTTGTGTGTATGAATTCAAAGCACTATTTTTATTCAAATCAGTATATAAAGAAGAGGGATTCTCCCATTCTTGCGCATTGGCTAAACTTCCCATTGCCGTCATGAGAGCGGCAACCAGAATTGTCTTCTGATACTTCATTTAAATTTCTCCGAGTAGAAACAAGCGTGCTGTCGGCTGACAGCGACGAACTCGGCCGATTCTAGGTAGTAAGAACGGGGGGGGTAGTACAAGTCAAACCAATCTTGGGAAGGGAGTATTTCTGTCTCTTTCCTGCAACAGTGGTTAGAAAAATGTTCTTGTATAGATGGGCGTTTGACACCGAATTCGCAATGCCAAAAGCAAGCGAGCGGGCATTGCTCATGCTCCGCTCGCGGTCTTATGACTGTCCGTAATTTTTGGGGGAGAGTTTTCTACACCACAAATCCCCAAAGCAGAATCAAGACCAATTGACCTGTCAGAATGCGCAGGAACATTGCCAACGGATAAACGGTTGAGTAAGCAATGGCCGAGCAGTCTTTTTCAGAGAGCGTGTTAGCGTAGGCCAGAGTGGGAGGATCGGTCGTAGCACCGGCCAAAAGACCAACGATGGAGTGGTAGTTGAGCTTGAATTTGATTCGCGCGATCACTCCGATGATCAAAAGCGGCACGATGGTGATGACCAAACCCGATCCAATGTAAAGCAGACCGTTGCCTTCCAGAAGGGCGCTCACGAACTTGCCGCCGGCGCTCAGGCCGACGCTAGCGAGAAAAAGCGCAATTCCCATTTCTCGAAGCATCAAATTGGCCGAATGTGTCGTGTAGGTTACCAATCTGATGTGCGGTCCCCAGTAGCCGAGAAGAATGGCCACGATGAGAGGGCCGCCGGCCAAACCCAGTTTGAGAGGAACCGGCATGCCCGGAATGGCCAAAGGCAGGTAGCCGAGAATGATCCCAACGGCGATGCCCAGAAAAATCGAAATGATGTTGGGGTGATCGAGTTTTTTGACCTGATTGCCAAGCACAGCTGCAAGACGTGCGATGGCGCGTTCCGGCCCCACGCAGTAGACCTGGTCTCCCATCTGCAGATGAAGGTTTTGGTATGGAAAAAGAGTCATGCCGGCGCGGAAGATGCGCGTGATGTTGACACCGTCCATTTTGGATAGATGGAGTTCGGCCAGACGAATGCCGTTGACTTCCTCTCTGGAGACCAAAATCGTTCGCGTGATAAGCGGCGAGTGTTCGGTTGCCAGATCGACTTCCGTGTCTTCACGTCCGAAAAAGGTCAGAATCGCGTCCTTGTCGTCGGCGTTGCTGACAATGCGCAGTTTGTCGGCGCAGTGAATGATCGTGTCGGGGCCGGGACTTGAGATGACGCCCTCGTGCAGGACGCGTGAACAAATGAAGGAGCGGCCGATGATGTGGCGGACTTCGCGAATCGTTTTGCCGTCGACGGCCGCATTCGTGATTTCAACGTGAAAATAAATCGGTACGTTGTTGCTGTCTTTCTCGGCTTCCTCCCAGAGTCTTTCTTCTTCCTTGACGTTGATGCGGAAAATCAGACGGATGAGAATTGCCGAAACGATGATGCCCACGACACCGAGCGGGTAGGCGCAAGCGTATCCGACGGCGATGTTTTCACCGACATAGCCGAACATGTCGAGCGCTTCCTGTGTCGCGCCAAGGCCCGGAGTGTTGGTAACGGCACCAAAGTGCACGCCGAGCATCTGGGGAAGCGAAACGGAATCGGACAGCAGGAAATACAAGCCGACGGTGATGAGAATGCTCAGCACAACGGCCAATACAGTCAGGAAGTTGAGCTGAATGCCTCCGCTCTTAAAAGAGGCAAAAAAGCTTGGACCGACCTGCAGACCAATGAAAAAAACAAAAAGAATCAGGCCGAAGTCGCGCAGAAAGTTCATGGTTGTCGCATTGACGCTGACCCCCAGGTAACTCACGGCAAGGCCGACGAATAAAACAAAGGTGACGCCGAGCGAAATGCCGAAAACTTTAATGCGGCCCAGCGCCATGCCGATGGAAATGACCAGGGCATAGACAAGCAGTACGTGACCGATCGAGTCGCTGTCGGAGACAAGAGGAATTAACCAATTCATAGAAGTGAAAATTAGTTAGTTGTAGAAAATGCCACTTGTTTGAAAGTCAGCATGCTCCATTAGCCTGGAAACGGACAATAAGTTTCTCTCTAAGTTGTTTGATTAAAAAAATCGCATGCTACGCAACATGGCATGCGGAAACATAAGACTTCTTGATGCTGTCGTTAAATGTGAAAAATTTTTGCCTTACTTCCAGCCATAAAACTCTGTGACGGTTTTCCATGCGATTTTGCGCAGGAACTCAGCGGTCTTGGGTTCAAGAGGCTTTTCGCATTCGCCGAGATAATTGATATCAGCCGGGGATCGATGAAAAAGCACCGAGTACAGCACGGCACCGTACAGATAGGTACCGGCAGCCGAAGGGTGACTTTTGTCGGGCATGTACATCACAAGCTTGGGATCTGCCTTGCGTACTTCGGCAAAAGCAAGACCGACAGGAACGACGCGCATCTTAGCCTCGTTGGCAATTCGAATCGTATTGTCGGCGAGCTTCTGAATCTCGTCGGGCTTGTCCTGCTTGGTCCAAGTCATGACAAGCAAAGGCGTGCTGCCCGCCTTGCGGATGGTCGCGGCGTGGGCCACGGCGTACTTTTCAAAGTAGGGCAGGCGCTTGGCTGAAGTGGCGGCGGCCGAATGTCCCTGCATCAGGACGATGTCGAACATCGGTTTGGTGAGATTGCCGTTTTTGTCGAGCTTGGCGTACGGATCCTGTTCGTGAGGTTGCAGATAGTAGCCGACGTCGTGGAAGGACAAGGCGCCCGAGCTGATCGTCAGAATGCGGGTCTTCATTTTTTCCACCGGAGTGCCCGCACGCATCATGCCGCGCAGATAGGTATGCACGCCGCAGTTGTAGAAGGAATAAGAGTTGCCGATCAAAAGAGCGACGTTGGGCGAAGAGGCCAGAGGTTCGGTGACGGACGGCTTGACGGTGTTGTCAAGCGCCATGGCCGAGCCCATGGTAAGGCAGCCGGCAAGAAGGCAGGCTGCTGCTTTCAAAGAAAAACGCATTTGCAGAAACCTCCATAAAGAGTCTTCGCCGTGTCTGCCTGCAATCACAAATAAACCTTGACAAACAGACACGGCAAACGAGTCGTTAGAACTTGTGTACGATGCCGACGGCTACCTGATAGCGCGTCAGATCGCCGTCGCCGTTGGTGACATTGTTGTCCTTGTCGATGGCGTCGTCACCGCGGAGGTGAGCCACGACGCCGTAAAGATTCGTGCGCTTGCTCAAGGGGTAGGTGTAGCCGGCGCCGAAAGACCAATAGCTCGTTTCCTTTCCGGTTTGGATCGTCGCATTATTGGAACTGAGCTTACGGCCATTTTCACCGTCCATGTAGATGGCGCTCAAACGCACCAGACCTTTGCCTGCTGGAATGGTGCCACCGAGCATGTAGAAGTCTGCGTCGAAATTTTCAACTTGTGCAGACTTCCCGCCGATTTTGACGCTTTGCAGGCAACCGATACGATCCAAGTTCCAGCCGTGCTGATAACCTGCCATCAGCTTCATGAAGCCGAAGTCGTAGTAGGCGCCCAAATACAAAGTCGTGGGATTCTCGTCGCCTTCGGCTTTGTCTTCCGCATTTTTAACAATTTGCTCCGCACCGATCATGAGACCGAGATTGTTGGCCTTCCAGTCCACGGAACCGCCCCAGAAGCGCGTGTTGTTCGTCCATTCCGCATCTTCCTGTCCGGAAGTGTTCAGAGACGCCGTAGCCTGCACGGTGAAGCCCGCAAACTTCGGGGACTGATAGAACACGGCGTTGTCGACACGGCCGCCCTTGCCGTAGAACAACAGCCCCGCGTCGCCGTAGGTCACGCCGAACGGCGTGAAGGCACGGATGCGGGTGAACTGGTCGGAACCGGACAAAGGCTTTCCGGAACGGCCGAAGGCAATTTCACCGAACGATTCGTTTTTCAAGGACAGCGTCATTTGACGGCCGAAAATGCGGTCGGCACTGGAAAATTCACCGGTATCGGACTCAATGCCGGATTCAAGATGCGCACGCAGTGTCCAGTCCGCGTTCAGTTTTTCCGAGGCCTTGATTCCCCAACGGCTGCCTGAAGTATGACCGGAAGTCATTTGGAAAGTATCTTTGGAGTCGCCGGCGTTCGACGTAAACATGAAGCCCGTATCAATGCGTCCAAATACTTCGACATCAGCGGCTTGTGTTACCCCCCCCCTCAGACTCCACTTGCAAGTGCAACGACTAGGGCGATTTTCTTTGCTCTAAACATTTGTTTCTCCTTAGGTTTTTGTTGGGACCTGTCGGAGCATAAAAAGAAGAGCAAAGTCAGGACAAGAGTATTTAGCGCAAACTAATTTTGCATATCCAGCAAAATAATCAAAAAAGGACTATGTTCGATATAGTGCGTTTCGGTCATATTGACCCCGATCTTTCGGGAGACCTACGACATCTGAAACTTGATTTTCGTACGTTGCAAACAGCGCCTGCATCTCCTTGGCGTACCACTCGAGAAAAATTCGCACGCGCTTCATGTGCCAGGCTTCGTGGTTGGAAACGATGAAGCATTCCACGGGCGGGTGAAACCACCCGGGTAGAATGGCCACAAGGCGGCCGGCGAGCAGGTCTTCGTAAATCTGCACAAGAGGCATGTCGACGGCCACGCCCATGCCTTCGAGCAAGGCCGAGCGAATGGCCAGAATATCGGTGGATCGAATGCAGGAAGCGTAGGTGACGGGTTCGGCCTTGTCGCCTCGATACAAAAACTTTGTTTCCTCTCGCACCGGACCGCTGTAGACAAGGCCCGTATGCAGCCGCAGGCTCTCCGGATCGATCGGCATGCCGTGTTTTTGAATGTAGACGGGGCTGGCCACCGGCAGATAAACATTGCGCCCGCGGCTCATGTAGCAAAGGCCGGGAAGAGTGGGTTCGCCCGTAATGGTGGCCACGTCGCACAAGCCTTTTTGGACGTCCGAGGGTCTGAATCCGCTCAGAATCTCGATGGTGATTTGCGGATACATCTCGTGGAAGCGTTGCAAAAGGGGAGTGAGACGTCTGGCTGCGAAACCCGGCGCGGAAGACAAACGAATGTTGCCGCTCAGCGCGCTGTTGTCGTCGATGATCTTCTGCATAAGCGCGTCATGCGCCCGCACGATGGGCGTCATGCGCTTAACGACGAGCTTGCCCGTATCGGAAAGCTCCATCGGCCTCGAATTGTGACGGATGAGATCGCACCCGAGCGCCTTCTCCAAGCCGGCAATGGATCGGGAAAGATTGGAAACGTCGACGCCGAGAAGTTCCGCAGCCGCACTCAAAGTTCCTGTTTTGGAAAAGGCGATCAGATTGCGCCATGCTGCCAGATCGTCAAGTTTGGACATCACTTCCTCCCGATGAAATCAAAGAGCCTCCGCTTCGAGGCATTGTGACACTATTTTGCGGGGTAAGCAAAATAATTTTGCAGGATTGACTTTGTGTATTGTAAGCATCCGCTTGATACTGCAGCTCATACGTTTCTAGGAGTTTTTTGGAGTTGCTCAAAGTGATTCACGACGAGTTTTATTGGATTTCCCAGATCAACAAGGCCAGTGTCGTCTCCAACAGCGCCGAGGGGCTGCTCGATGAGAAGACGGCCCGACTTGCCGCCAAGGGCATTGTGGCCGTCGAGCAGGAAGCGGAGACGGACGCGAGCAAGCGTGTCAAGAAGTACATCGCCTACGAGCCGATGGTGATTGCCGCTACCGGCCCAGAAGTGACGATTCTGCATGCCGGCCGCTCCAGTCAGGACATTCTCTCGACGATGCGCGTGGCGATTCTGCGTGAACAGACGCTTGGGATGTGCAAGGCGCTTGATGCCGTCATCGAAAAGCTTCTTGCTCTGGCCGAACAACATCGCGAGACGGTTGTGCCCAACTACACCAACGGCGTGGCTGCTCAGCCCAACAGCTATGCGCATTATCTGCTTGGTTTCGTCGCTGCCTTTCTGCGTGATCGCGAGCGCCTCAATCAATGTCTGGTGCGCTACAACGAATGCCCGATGGGCGCCACCGTTTTGAACGGAACGGGCTGGCCGCTCAATCGTGAAACGATGGCTCGTCTGCTCGGGTTTGACCGTCCCAGACTCAATGCCTTTGACTGCACGTGCGAAACGCCCGTCGACTTCGCGCTTGAAGTATCTTCCGTTGCCGCCTCCATCGGCATTCACGTCGGCTCCATGATCAGCGACATCATGGTGCAGTATGCTCAGAGCCGTCCCTGGATCATTCTTCAGGAAGGCGGAGAAAACACGTATGTTTCTTCGGCCATGCCCCAGAAGCGCAATCCGGGCCTGATGAACAACTGCCGAGGCGATGCAAGCGACGTCGTGGCCGAAATGAACGCGGTGTTTACGCGCGTCCACAACCTCGTGCCCGGCATGGTCGACGGCAAGAGCGTAGCCAAAAACGGCCGCATGACCAAGGCGACGGTCGCAATGCTCGAACGCTTCCTCAAAGTTCTCAATGCGCTTCGCGTCAATCCCGAACGCGCTCTGGAAGAACTCAACAGCGACTGGACGGCTTCGCAGGAAATCGCAGACCGTCTGATGCACGACCACGGACTGCCGTTTCGCATTGGTCACCACGTCGCCAGCCGCATGGTTTCCTGGGCGCGAGCCAACAATGTTTTGCCGCAGGACTTCCCGTACGAACAGATGCAGCGCATCTATGTTGAAGAAATTCGCGAGGAGTTCCCCGAAGGTCCCGAAGTGCTGCCTATGAGTAAGGAAGAATTTCTCGAGGCGCTTGATCCGCGTAAGATCATTGCCAACCGAAAGACCAAGGGCAGCGCCGCTCCCGCAGAGGTCGAGGCGATGCTCGCGGACTTTGCCGCCGCGCTCAAGGCCGAACAGGGCAAGACGAACGCGATGCGTCAACAGGTGACCGACGCCATCGCAGGACTCGAGGCCGCCTTTGCCGAACATCTATAAATTCCAACTCTAAGGAGATAACAAAATGTCTTCGGTATTGCCTCTGATTGCCGTGATCGTGACAGTGATCGCTGGCTGGGCGCTGATCAAGCGCGTGCAGACGCATATGGTGCTGTTGTTTGCAGGTCTGGCTATTTTGATCTGCGTAGCGCTTGCCGGCGTCGGTTTCCTTCCGAAGGGTGTCAAACCGTCAGGATTTTGGCTCTTTGATATTTTCTCGACTTTGAAGTCTATTGCCACCAAGCAGAGTTCAGGCATCGGCTTTCTCATCATGACTGCCGGCGGCTTTGCAGCTTATATGGACCGAATCGGCGCTGCCAAGGCGCTTGTGGACGTAGCCGTCAAACCGCTTTCGGCCCTGAAGGCTCCTTACCTTGTGCTGGCTTTCGGGTATGTCGTCGGTCAAATGCTTGTGACCGTGATTCCGTCTGCGGCGGGCCTTGCCATGCTTCTGTTGGTGGCTTTGTTCCCGATTCTCAAGGCCGTGGGCGTTTCTGCCGCAGCGGCCGCTGCCGTGATCGGTACGTCGGCAGGCATGACCTTTGCCCCGACGGCAGGTACCGCCAGTCTGGCTGCCAAGGTGGGCGGTCTTGATCCGATCATCTACCTCGTTCAGTATCAGTTGCCGCTCGCAATCCCGACTCTGATCGTCGCCGCGATCGCGCACTATTTCGTGCAGCGCTACTACGACAAGAAGGGTGACGATCAGGTCGCTGAAGTCGTGGAAGTTAAGAAAGTGGACGTTCCGGTTGTGCCCAAGTGGTATGCCTTCTTCCCGGTGCTTCCGATTGCATTGCTGATCATCTTCTCCAAACTTGTCGTCTCTTCGATCAAGCTCGATACGGTGGCTGCACTCTTCATGGTGTGGGTGCTCGTGGTAATCGTCGAATGGATCCGCCTGCGCGATGTAAAGAAGATCTTTAAGGATGGCATGGCTATGTTCCAGGCCATGGGCAAGATGTTTACGGGTATTGTGGCCCTGATCATCTGCGCTGAGTTCTTTGCCACCGGGCTGAAGACTTCGGGGCTCATTGACGTCATCATCAACTCGGCCAACGGCGTGGGTGCCGGCATGGGTGTGATGACTGTAATTCTGACGGCGATCGTGTCGCTCGTGACGTTCTTGACGGGTTCCGGCGTCGGTGCTTACTCATCGTTTGCGTCTTTGGCTCCGGACGTGGCGGCCGGTTTCGGCGGCTCCGTTGAAGCTCTGGTCACTCCGATGCAGTTTGCAAGCGGCATGATTCGCGCCATGAGCCCGGTGGCCGGTGTGATCATCGCAGTGGCCGGTGCCGCAGGCGTCTCGCCCATGGCCATCGTGCGCCGCACCTGGATTCCGATGACACTCGGGTTGATCACCACCTTGATCTTCAATCAGATCTTCTTTGGCTGATCAAGCGACTGACTTCAGACACAATGGCCCGTGAAGCTCACAAGGTGACACGGGCTTTTTAGTGGCTTCAGATGCCTAAAAGTCGTCGCGCCGTTTCGGCATCACGGTTGATGGCGTCCTTGAGCTCTTCGAGCCCCGAGAATTTCTTTTCGTCTCTGAGTTTTTGCACGAACTCAATTTCGACGATGCGCCCGTATGCGTTGCCGGAATAATTAAAGACGAATGTTTCGAGAAGCCAGCGGCGCTCAGACGCAACGGTCGGCTTGTAGCCGAGGCTTGCGGCGCCTCCGAATACGGTTTCGCCGTCGAGCCCCTTGACGCGCACGGCAAAGACGCCGTGCAGGGCGCAGACGGCCTTTGAGCCAGGAGGCAGCATTGCCACATTGAGCGTCGGAAATCCCAGTGTTCGGCCGAGCGCGGCGCCGTGGATGACGCGGCCGGTGACGCGGTAGGGGCGTCCAAGCATGGTTTGCGCTTCATTAAGATCGCCCGATGCCATTGCGGCACGAATGCGAGAACTCGATACTCTTTCGTCAGATTGATAGAGCAAAGGGGTGGCAACGGCTTCAAAGCCTAAGGTTTCGCCCAGACGCTTGAGCTCGGAAAAGTCACCTGAGCCGCCTGCACCAAAATGGAAATTGTTGCCCACCGTCACCCAACGGCAACTGATGCCTTCGGCGAGGATCTCGCGCGCAAACGCTTCGGGCGAGAGTGCGGCAAATCGTTTGTGAAAGGGCATGATGTAGACCGCATCAATGCCGCAGCCGGCAATGGCGGTCATTTTGTCGCGCAGCGTGCAGATGCGGGCAAAGGGATCTTTGCCGAAGAGTTCGCGCGGATGCGGTTCAAACGTGACGACGGCGGCAGCGAGCCCTCGGGCGTGCGCTACCTGAGTCACCGCGCGAAGGAGTCGCTGGTGGCCGAGGTGAACGCCGTCGAAATTTCCGATGGCGACTGCGCAGGGGCGTTTGTGAGAGGGGCCGGGAAGGCCGCGGATAATCTGCATGCCGGTCTGTAGGATGAATGTTGCCTAAATGACGGTCAGAATCGTGAGGCGGTTGATCGGAACCGTTCGCACAGAAACTTACCGTCGCAGATTATAAGAAAAGGCCTTCGGCGATGTGATGCGAATTCTTTTCCTGCCGTTGCTGCAACTCAAGTACAATTGCCCTGCCAAAACAGAGCGGGTGTCGTTCGTTGACTCGACACCCCTTGTCCATTCGAGATTTCCAGATTTCCTTTAATTAGATAGATATATGCTGACCCGGTCTTGGAGAAAGAGCCGGGCGCATTTGCATTCATGAAAAACATCGTAGTTTTGATCTCGGGCCGTGGCTCGAATTTCGTGGCGATTGCTCAGGCCTGTGAAAGGGAAAATTGGGCTGCCGAGGGCATCCGCATTTCGCTTGTTCTTTCCAACCGTCCCGATGCGGCCGGACTTGAACGCGCCAAGGAAATGGGCATCGAAACGGCCGTGGTCGATCACAAGGCTTTCGAGACCCGTGAAGATTTCGAACGCGCCATGATTGAGATCATCGACAAGCACAATCCCGATGTGGTGGTGCTTGCCGGCTTCATGCGCGTTCTGACGCCCGTCTTTGTCGATCACTACGAAGGCAAGATTCTCAATATTCATCCCGCTCTGCTGCCGCTCTTTAAGGGCCTGGATACGCACAACCGCGCGTTGCAGGCCGGCGTTCGCGTGCACGGCTGCACGGTGCACTTCGTGAGTTCGGAACTCGACGGCGGCGCCATCATCGGTCAGGCTGTCGTGCCGGTGCTCGCAAGCGATGATGCCGATACGCTTGCTCACCGCGGTCTTCGTCTCGAACATATTCTTTATCCGCGTGCCGTCAAGGCCGTGGCTTCCGGCAAGGTCAAACTTGTCGACGGCCGCACCGTGACGGACGACGAAACGGCCAAGTCGCTCGCCGTTTTTGACTGCTGCGCATAAGAAAAGCCATGGAACAGAAAACCAAAAAGATGCCGTTTGCGCCGGTCAAGGTCCGCCGCGAAAAAACGGAAAAGAAGCTCACGGAACGTCAACGTGCCGCTCAGAAGCGCCAGGCCGAGCAAAACCGCAAAGCTGCTCCTGCAAAGGGCGTGCCTTCCGCGATGCGCCAGCAAAAGCTCAATCCCAACAAGGTCCGCATCACCAATCTGATCGCAGGTGAACTCGCGCGCGCTTTTGCCGTGATCCTCAAGCTTGACGGTCCGGCCGATACGCTTATGAAGGCGTTCTTCAAGTCCAACCCGAAGTTGGGCAGCCGCGATCGCACGATTCTTGCCGAAGCCATCTTCTACGCGCTGCGTCACTATTCCGAAATTGCCTGGCGCATGAAGCCGGTGAAGCCCGAACGCGCTCCCAAGGTGGCCGCGTTCCTGACGCTTGCGATGCAGTACGGTGTCGAGAGCATGGGCGATCAGGTTCTTGGCTCCGAAAAGGGCCCGGTGACCAATATGCTGGGACTGAATCTCGAAAAGGCTCCGCCCGAAGTGCGCGCCGAGATGCCGTTCTGGCTCTATGAGCTCGAAAGCAAGCAGTACGGCGAAGCCGCTCCGAAGCTCTTTGAGGCTTCGTTGCAGGGAGCTCCGCTTGACTTGCGTGTCAATACACTGAAAGCCAAGCGCGAAGACGTCATTGCGGAACTTGCCGAGCACAAGGTGACGGCCGAACCCATGCAGTTCTCGCCTGACGGAATCCGTCTGACGGACAAGCCCGGCTTGATTCGCTGGCCAGTCTATCAGGAAGGCCGCATTGATATTCAGGATGAGGGCAGTCAGCTGATTGCTCGCTTGGTCGGTGCCAAGCGCGGCGAAATGGTTTGTGACTTCTGCGCGGGTGCCGGAGGCAAGACGTTGGCTCTCGGTGCACTGATGAAGTCTTCCGGCCGGCTGTACGCCTTTGATATCAACGAAAAGCGCTTGCAGGGGCTCACTCCGCGTATGCGCCGCGCCGGACTTTCCAACGTCCACCCGGTGGCCATTCGCGATGAAAAGGACAACCGCATCAAGCGTCTGCGCGGCAAATTCGATCGCGTACTGGTGGATGCGCCCTGTACCGGTACCGGTACGCTTCGCCGCAACCCGGATCTGAAGTGGCGTCTGACCCCGCAGGAACTCGATCGCATCAATGCGGTGCAAAAGAGTGTTCTGGAGGAGGCTGCCAAGCTTCTCAAGCCCGAAGGTCGCATCGTGTACGCGACCTGCTCGGTGTTGCAGCGTGAAAACCAGGATGTCGTCAATGCGTTCCTGGAATCTCACCCGGAATTTGAACTTCTGAACGCCACCGACGTGCTCGCCAAGCAGGGGGTGACACTGCCTGACTTCCAGAAGGAAGAGTTCGGGGACTTCTTCGTGATGCTGCCGCATCGCCATCACACCGACGGTTTCTTTGCGGCCGTGTTGCAGAAGAAGAAAGCCTGATTTCATTCGCTTTCCAGCAAAACAAAGAGCCTTGTCGAGAACGTATCGGCAAGGCTCTGATGTTTTGCGTGAGGGATGTCCGAAGATCAGTTCCGTTCGGAAATCGACTTCTTGGGCGGCAGACCGAATGTGCGCTTGTATTCGCGACTGAACTGATTCGGGCTCGTGTAGCCGACTTCATACGCGGCTTGGCTCGCACTGTATCCGCGCGCCACCATCAAGTGCTGGGCAAGGAACAGGCACTGACGCTTGTAATACTGCAACGGCGTCATCTTGGTGACCGTTTGGAAGTGACGGTAGAACGTCGAGCGCGTCATGTTGCACATCTCTGCCAGGGCCTCGATGTCAAGGGGCTTGCCCGTGTTCTGACGAATCCATTGAATTGCGCGATTGATGCGGTTGGCGGGCGTGTTCTGGCTGAAGAACTGTGAAAGTGCAGCACCCTGCGGGCTCATGAGAAGCACGTAGGTGAGCTCGCGCTCGATAATCGGGCCTCGAGTGGCCAGCTGCTCAGGATTCTGATAGACCAGACGCAGCAGTCGTTCAAAGGCTTCGACGATGTCCACCGTTGCGGGCATCGCAGTGAAGGCGTGAACGGTGTGACCGACAACGACTCCCTTGTGTTTGGCTGCAATCTCGGGGCAGGTTGCCAACAGATCGGTCAAAACTTGTGGATCAAGTTCCACGGAGATGGAGACAAACGGTTTGGTGTCGCTTGCACATGTCACTTCGTAGCTGGCAGGGGAGTCCGCCGCCGTCGTGCAGCTCGTGCCTTTGCCGTATTCAATGTTTTGCCCGTCAGTCGTGCTGCGCTTGCGCCCTTGAAGAATCAGACCGGTTGAAAGCGTGTAAAAAGTATTGGTATTGACTATCGGACAGGGCTGCACGTGAAAATGCAACCGCGGCATTGCTTTGGGAGAAAAAAGAGATACACCGTTTTCTCTCCACTGATTCAGAGCAATATCCTTGAGCGCATCCAGACGGGCGCGAAGATCTTCTGACAGCGTAATCTCGAACACAAGCGAATCCTTTCTTTGTTCCGCCGAACAATGTTTGTCATCACACTCGCATTGGCAATTGGAAAGCCATAGCGTACTCATTTTGCACCCGTAATTTTGCAGAAACTTTGCATTGTCGTCAGCTGAAACGGCAGTCTGTTTGAAAATGTTTCGGGCTGCCTGCTCGGAGAGGAAAAGCAGGCAGCCTGAAGAGCCGTTCAAGAGCTACTTGGCGGGATGAGCGGCTTTTTCAACGACGGCAAGCGCGTTGAGCGTTCTCGGGTAGCCGAGCAGGGGTGCAAACTGCAGGCAAGCGGCAATCAGAATCTCTTCGTTGTTGCCCATCTTGAGGTTGCCGGCAGCATGCGCGGCCATCTGAGCGGTGGTGTCGCCCTGTGCGGCCAGATAGCAGAAGGTAACGAGTTCACGTTCCTGAAGCGTCAGACCGGAGCGCACGTAGTAGTCGCCGAAGCAGTTGGCAGAAAGCCAGCGGCGGATGGCAACGGTCTTTTCGGGGCCGGACTTGGAAAAGCCCTTCATGCCGGGGCCAAAGATTTCTACCTGAGCGGCTTCGCCCTTGACGACGCGTTCAACGTCCTTCTGTTCGGTCGTGTCGGGTAGGGGAAGCTTCACGCCGCGCGAGGTAAAGACGCGGTTCATGATGTCGACGAAACCGCGTACGCGACCCATACCGAGATAAGCCGTGCCCTGATAGACGATTTCACGAACTTGCGTGGGCGTGACGCCGGCGTCGAGCGCCTGCGGCAGGCGCACTTCAAATTCTTCTTTGCCGCCGCAGCCAAGCAATGTGGCGAGGATCACAAAATGGCGACGCGTCTTGCCCAGAACGGGTTCAACCGTCTTAGCGACTTCTTCTTCGTCGAAGTACTTGAAGAAGCGGGCGTACTCGGGATCGGTCATTGCAAGATCGGAAACAGTCGGTGCGGCGGCTGCGGCCGGATTGAGTGCGGACATGAAAACAGCTCCTGCGGCGAGTCCGGCGGACCCGCCCAAAAGATTGCGACGTGAAAGAGATTTCTCAGACATTGAACACCTCATTTAGTTCAGTGTTTTGCTGATTTCATTATCCGAAAGAGCAGGGCAAGTTGGGTGCCGAAACGTTGCCCGATATTCTCAAGTCGCCGAGCTTAAGAAGAAGGTGGAAGAGGGCAATTATTTTGTGAAATCAAGCTGTAATGATCAAAAAAACCCTTTAAAATCAACATACAAAACATAACTACTATTATATTGAGCAAAATACATTAGCAATGTGCTATATATTAGAAATTGGCAAATTCAGTCACTTTCGGGCGTATCTAAAAACTCGACTAGAGTGAGAGATAACTGCTAATATTTGAGCGAATAACGCTTAAATTTGACCTTAATCGCTAAAATAAGAGCGGATACTGTGTTTGATGGAAACATATCGACGATCGCTAACTTGAAGTCGCCCAAAGAACTGCGTTTGCAATTGGCAGAACGGGCTAGAGAGCTGAGACTGACGCGCAACATGCGTCAATCGGATCTTGCTGAGCGATCTGGCGTGACGCTCGCGTCCATACGTCGGTTTGAGAAGGAGGGAGAGATCTCACTCAAGAACCTGATGCTGATCGCCATTGCGCTCAATCGAGCCCAAGACGTGGAGCAGGTGTTCCGCCTCAATGAAGACATTGATCTTTTTAAGCCTGAACCCAGGAAGCGTCAACGAGCCAGAAAATGAGAACGCGCGTTCTGCTAAACCTGGAAGGAAAACATCGCTTTGTCGGTTTGCTGTCGGCAGATCGGATGGGAGCGTTGTTTCAGTATGCACCGGAATTTGTGGCGGATGGTTTGGAAGTTTCTCCGTTATCGTGCCCGCTACGGGCATCGGTCTTTCGCGGCATTCCTGGATTCGTGAGCGACAGTCTTCCTGATGGTTGGGGAAATTTGCTTCTGTCTCGCAGACATGCTTGTGAAGACAGGCGTTTTGCAGAAATGGCAGTATCAGCGCGACTCGCCGGCATTGGTAATCAGGGCGTGGGGGCCTTGGAATTCGAGCCGGAAGCGTCGAACCCGGAAGAATCTTGTCGTCACGACAGCTGCAACGGCATTGATCTCGATGCCGTTGCCGACGGTATCCGGTCTGTCCAAGCAGATGAAGCTACTCATACGGAACTTGATGAACTGATTCGTTTGAGCGGGTATGCCGGCGGCGCACACCCTAAGATTGTGTGCCTGGTCTCTGATGACAAAAGGCTGGTTAAACCGGGGAACGCGCCAAGACCCAATGGCGCTCCGTGGATCATCAAATTCAGTAATTTGACCGATCCTGAAGACAGCGGGGCGCTCGAGTATGCGGTGTCGCTTCTGGCTAAGAGTGCCGGCATCGACATACCCGAAACACATCTGTTCGAGTCTTCCACGGGTGCGGGATGGTTCGGTATCCGCCGGTTCGATCGTACTTCTTCCGGAAAGGTGCACATGGCAACGGCAGCCGGGTTGTTGCATTGCGATTTTCGGCAGCCTTGTCTTGACTATCAGACACTGATGGCGTTGACACAGCGTTTGGCAGGTGCCGGTGATTTGGAGCAAATGCTCAAGCGTGCATACTTCAACTTCGTCGTCGACAATCGGGACGATCATGCGAAGAACTTTAGTTTCCTGATGGACGGCAAAGGCCGTTGGCGATTGTCGCCTGCTTATGACTTGGTTCCGAACATCGGAGGTTTCGAACACATGACTGCCCTGAGTGGTGTAGGAAAGTCTCCAGCGCGATCGCTCTTTGTTCGTCTGGGTGAAGACTTCGGTATGACTCTGCGTAAGGCGCAAGCCGCTCTAGAAGAAGTGGATGACAGCCTGGATCAGTGGCTCCAACTGGCCAAGAACTGCGGTGTCAAAGCACCCCCTGTATTTGAACCGATCAGATAAAACGCAGCCGGACACTTCGTCAAGCGTCCGGCCGTCGTATGAACGCACCTTGTTTATCAAAGCGCAGGCATACGCTCGATCTGCGTTCCTGGATCGACGACGATCGCCTTCATGCCGCGTGCTTCAATGGCCTTCTGACCGCGTTTGGTGCAGATGACTGTGGCGCCTTTCGCGCAGAGTTTTCCGTCGAAAAGAACCTTTTGACCGGCCACGAAGGACGCCTTGGGTGTTTGCGTGGCGTAGTCGTAGACGGTGATGTCGGCGTCGGCCCCGACGGACAGGTGCCCCTTGTTCTTGAGACGCAGCATGCGGGCGGGATTGAGGGACGTTTTCTGCACGAATTCCGGCAGACTCAGCACGTCAAGCTTCACAAGCGACAGCCCCTGGGACAGAATGACATTGCGCGGAATGCAGCCGCCGTCCGTGGAGATTGCGTCGACAACGAACGAACCGTCATCTCGCTTGGCCTGCGCGAGCGCAATGCGCGGCAGCGGCGGATTGATGTTGAAGCTGCCGCCGACGTCACTACCGGCTTCTTCCCAAAGCTTGAGAGCTTCCTGCCCTGTGACCAGATCCGAATAGCCGCCCGCGTCGTAAACAACAAAGGCTTTCTTGGCCAACAAGGCTGCGCGTACGCCGTCTCGGTCTTCCGAGAATCCGAAGTGACGCAGGCAGTTGCCGGTGACCTTCGACTGAATCTTGCCGTCGGACCCGCATGTCAGGCGTGTGCCGTTCTTGGGCGAAATATAGCTTTCGCAAAAGATGTTCGGGTTCGTTTTAAGCAGGTCAATGGCGATGCCGGCTTCTACCATATCGTTTTTGATAGCACCTCGGCAGTAGGCGTTGATGTGCGCCAGGTGCAGCGGATAGCCGTCAGCCATTTCGACGGCCTCGATCATGCCTTCGATGTTGGAGCCGTGCTCGGTCGTGCCGGCGTGCCATGCGACGTAAGCGCGGCGTTCCAGAGCAGTCTTGATGAGTTCGGACGATACGGCGGGAGTCAGCGGATAGTGGCCGCCGAGGAGCTTGACGCCCAAAGCACCTTGTTCAAGTGATGCATCGATGAGCGTTTCCATTTCGTGTTTGCTGGGCGTCGTCGACTTGAACGTAAACGGCGGCGAAGCAAACTGCAGAATGGCCATGTTGATGCCCGCGCCATACTGAGGCACGTTGTCGAGAATGTCGTCCAGTGGCCCAGCCATATCTAGGCAGGTCGTGACGCCGTTCATCGCGAGCATTTTCGGACCAAACGGCGAGCCCCACATCGTGCCGAGGTGAACATGGCTGTCGATGATGCCTGGTTGCAGCACCAATCCTGTGAAGTCGATCACTTCGCGCGCGGAAGAGCCGAGATCCGGCCCCACAGCCGCAATCACACCGTTTTCAACGGCGACGTCGCAAACATCGTTGACGCCGTTGAGCGGATCAACGACCTGAGCGTTTTTCAGAAGCAGGTTAAACATAGAAAACACTCCTTCGGATAGCTTTGTCAGACGTAGCTTAACGCGGTCTGATGCAAAGAGGTCAGGCTCAACATAGCCGCGTCATAATTACACGTGCATAGTTAAGGTTATGTTTGCTCATGGCTGGTTAGCTAACCGACGGTGAGCAAATTCGTACTCGGAAAATAGGGAGCGAACGATGAAAGAAACACTGGGCATTTTTGCCTTTTCCTGCCTTTCGATTTTGACTGCAAGCGCCTTTGCCGCGGCGCCGGCGTGGCTTGACACGGCTGTCAGCGCCGAGGCGGCTCATACTGTGGAGATGCGCCGCCATCTGCATGCCAATCCGGAGCTTGGCAATCAGGAAAAGCAGACCCAGGCCTACATCGTTCAGAAGCTCAAGGAATTCGGTGTGGACGAAGTCCTTGTTGGTTATAAGAATTCGCCCACGGCCGTCATCGGCGTGATCAATCCGAAGAAAGCTGATGCCATCGGCTTGCGGGCAGACATTGATGCCTTGCCGATCAAAGAAAACACAGGACTTGCCTTTGAAAGTAAAGCCAAAGGACAGATGTGGGGCAAAACGTCTGATGTGTCGCACATGTGCGGTCACGACATGCACATGGCGATGTTGCTGTCTGCTGCCCGCATTCTGGCCGCACACAAGGTTGACGTTCCGCGCAAGGTCGTGCTTGTCTTCCAGCCGGCCGAAGAGGGTGATTCGATTACCAATCCGTTCGTGACGGACAACCCAAAGCTCTCGGGCGCTCGTGCGTTGGTTGAAGACGGACTGCTTGAACAATTTGGCATCAAGCAGATGTACGGCATCCATGTGATGGCCAGAGTACCGGCCGGCAAAATGTTGGTGGCGCAGGGCACGGCCCTTAATTCTGCCGACGCCTTCCAGATTGACATTGAAGGCCGTCAGGCGCACGGCGCGATGCCGTGGACCGGTGTTGACGCAACATTGACTGCGGCTCAGACAGTTGTTGCCCTGCAGCAGATCGTGTCGCGTAACGTGAACCTTACGCAAGGCATGGGCGTGATTACTGTCGGCAAGCTACAGGCAGGGGAGACGGGAAACGTGATGGCGGGCTCTGCCTCGATGCTCGGCACGATTCGCGCCAACCACAACGACATCCGAAGCAAGCTTCTGGAGCGCATTCCTCAAGTAGCCGACGGTACGGCCCGAGCATCCGGTGCGATTGCAAAGACGAAACTCATTGAAATTTATCCCGTTACGGTCAACGATCCGGAACTGGCTGGCCGCATAACAAAGGAACTGACGGAATACGGCGTCGACGCTCGGATTTCGGATTGGAATCCGGGTGCGAGCGAGGACTTTTCGTTCTATGCACAGAAAGTGCCGTCGGTGTTCATGTTCCTGGGCGGCGATCCCAAAGGTGCCAAGAACGCACCCAACAACCATTCTGACAAGTTCAGTCCGGATGAATCGGCGATGCCGGCTGGTGTGAGAGCACACATCGCCGCGGCAATGACGCCGGTCAAATAATCTTGAAAACATCGGATCGGGATCGAAGGTATCGAAACCGGTCCAATAAACGTCAAAAATCTCAAAAATTCAACTCAACATAATAGTAGTTATGTTGAATAACGACTAAAAAAACGAGGCAGAACGCATTTTTGCGACTCCGCCTCTTTTCTTGTTTATGTTCAGTTGAGAGCCTCCGCTTACCTTACAACGCCAACACTGCTCAAATCGAGCGCAGAAATGTCACCGGAAAGAATCTTCATTACGTCAAGCTTGAGAGCTTCTTTCTTTTGTGCATCGGTCAGACCAAGTGCGTCACGTTCATTGCGGGCGCTGCGCGTTTCATGACGAGCGTCCATTGCGATCGTGAGCAACGCGTACCGGATGGAATTGCGTTGTATCTCATCTCCAATGTGGCTCTTGCCGATGCAATCTGCCAATCCGAACGCAGCATCCTTGCTGCCGGCTCGTACAGCCGTGGCAAACAAATTGCAGGCTTTTTTCTCATCCTCAGGCGACGGATCGGACTTCATCACCAACTTGGCCTGGTTGTATTCCATCATGCCCGGTTCGGGTTGCGGTGCGAATTGTTCCCACAGCGCAGCTGCCAGAAACAGCACGAAAAGAACCTGGGCGGCTTTCTCTTGGTTGATGTTCTTCAGAGCGGACATTTGTTTGATTGGAAATGATGCAAAGATTGGCCGAGTCTAGCTCGAAATGCTCTTCAGAGCGACTCGGCCGGCTGTTTGTATGAAATAGTATTTGATAAGACTGTATCTTTAAAAATACTAAATCAGAACTTTGGCATCATCGAGTGAAGTTTGGAAAGCCCCTCTTTCATCGTGATGTCCAGATCGGACGAAAAGCGCTTGTCGGTGACGGAGGCCTTGAACCAGCCGGCGGAAACCCCGGTCCAGATAATCTTGCCGTTACGCAGGTCAATGATGCTCAGAGGCATTTCAACACGGTTGCCCTCTGCGTCCACGTAGCCGCCGATCATGGCGGCGTCAACGCCGAGCACTGTCTGGACTTTCTTGAGGTCCTCAGCCTTTACTTCTTGCTTATTAAAGACAGCATACGAGAGATCACGACTAGCGAGCACGCCGTTGCCTGTGGACAGACGGGTCAGTGCTTCATTCGTGGCCATGAAGCGAAGCTTGGGGTTCTTTTCCTGCAGAGCGGCTGCGAGTTCGAACTGAACTGTTGGCTGGTAAGCCGCCACTCTGGACGAATACAGAAGCGGAAGGACGACGACGGATGTCACCGATCCTTCTGCATAGCTGGAGCTCAGAGCACCTTTGGAAACCGGGCCGGTGGCTGCGCAGCCGGTCAAGGCCAGAGCTGCACCGAGAAGGAAAGTCCTGCGAAGCATGGTTCTCTCTTTGTTTGATGTTGATGTGACCTCGATTCTGCCATGACCGTCTTTAGTGTCGCTTATGCGTGCCGAACAGAACGGTAAAACGGAACGTGTTTAAAGACAATCTAATGGTCGGATGCTCGAGACGAAAATTTTGAGGGCATTTAAACGCGCTTGTGCCTTGAGGTCAAAACACACGAAAAACCATACAAGATCAAGTGTCATTTAACCCTACTTAATGTATGGATACTTAATAGTTCCTCGCTATCGAAACGGACAGGTAGACCTACTGGACCCCTTGAAAAGGGAAACAGGCCACTTTGGTAACTCGAAACGACGCTGACTGACTAAGAACGACGTTGTTTGAACAAGTTTTTATCGGCCTGAGAACTTAATAACACGTTAGATCAAACTAGTAAACTATGATAAAAACTGAAATCCTACAAGAAAGGCAAAAGAAATCCATAAAATCAGAACGATTAATCAAGATCTTGCTGCAATCTTCAGAAATCTTGAAAATGTGAGATAATTATCATAATAAAAATGGTTACACCGTCTAACTAGTTGAATAAAACAGATATGAGACCGTCTTTTGCTGTTGAGGAATCTTTGGTAGCGCTTGGTCACAATATGAAAGTGGCTCGTTTGAAGCGTCGCCTCCCCCAAAACGTCCTAGCCGAACGTGCGGGGGTCTCTCTGTCGACTCTGTGCAAAATAGAAAACGGCAATGGAGGAGTCGCGATTGCAAGTTACGCAGCCGTTCTCCTCGCTCTCGACCTGGGCACCCCTTTCGCCGAAATCGGACGCAGCGACCCTTTGTCCCTCGCGCTCGAAACTGAGACCCTTCCGAAACGCATTCGCAAATCCGGAAAATAGTCATGCCCCAGGTTGTTCCCATTGCTTGGCTCAAAAAGGACCAGACCGTTCCCATCGGTCAGTTGGTTCTTAGTGACGACTCCGGCCAGGGAGCGTCGATGGCTTTCCGCTACGACAGAGAATGGCTCTCGTCCGGTTTTCCTCTCGGCAGCGATCTTCCGCTGAGTCCGACGATTCATTACCCTTCGACCGACTCCATGGAAACCGATCCGGTGCTGGCAGCTCGAAGCGATGTCTTCGGGTTCTTTGCTGACCACGCTCCCGGGAAGTGGGTTGAGAAACTGATTCGGCAGGCGCATTTAAATGACCTCAAAATTGATTTTCTTGAGGGCACACCCGCGTCAACCGAAATATGGACGCACTCAGGACACGTTTTTGGGCGGTTTTCCTCCTTGGCTCTTCCCCTAACCCACGGATTTCACACGAAATTTTTGCCGCCAGTTCTTGAACTTGATGGGGGCGGCAAAATCTCTAAATCAGTCAAAAACCTGGGTTTAGCCATGCAGACACTGCATGCCGGAGCCTCGATTCGAGGTAAAGAGCTCGTGGAGATGCTGCTTTCGAGCGCCATGGAGCTTGGCGGCACCAATCCGAAATGCGTGGTGCGTCTGGGCAAGTCAGAAGACGAGTGGGTCGTTCGTCACGCCTCTGCTCGTGAGCCTGTTAATTCCGCCTTGTGGATGGCAGTGACTCGGGAGCTTGCTCAGGCCTGCGGCGTCAAGGTGGTCGAGGGTAAGCTGATTGCGCCGAGACTCTATGCGGAACGCCGCTTTGACCGTGGCGACGACGGATCTCCCCTGCTTTGTTTGTCGGCCGCTTCGCTTGTCCGCCGTCAGATTACGCGCGAGAGGATTCTTCATCCGACCCCCAAGACCTATCTCGACATAGCCGACATTCTCAATCGGTGCGGTGCCGATCCGACAGCCGATTTGAGAGCTCTGTTCGCCCGACTGCTTTTCAATACGCTCACCGGCAATAACCGAGATCGGCTCGATCAGTTCTGGTTTACACCGACTGACCTCGGCTGGAAGCTTCTTCCGATGTACGCGCCTTGTGCACAGCTGCCTATTCTGTCGGCCAGGTTCCTCTCGACGCCACTCAAACCCGGTGTCAATGTCGCCGATCCCGACACGGCCATTTTGTTGTCGCGCTATTTCGGGGTGACCACCAAAGAGGCCAAGGCAATGCGGCTAGAATTCATGCAGGTTCTTTCCGAGTGGCAGCGTATCGCCGAAAAGGCAGGCGCTGATCTCCTTGAAATTCGTCAGATGCAGGGAGCGTTCGGTTAGGTAAATATATAGTATTTATTAAGCTACAACCTCAACAAATACTATTTTGCTTTTTCAGGCTAACGATTATGGACATTAAAAAAGACAATGCGATGTATATGCAGATTGCGCAGATTGCTGCTAACCGCAGCTATGCTCAACGTTTAAAAGTCGGCTGCGTCATTGTCAAAAACAACTCCATCATCAGCTTCGGATGGAACGGCATGCCTACGGGATATGACAACTGCTGCGAGATCGAGGTCGACGGAAAATTGGTGACGCGCCCTGAAGTGCAGCACGCGGAATTGAACGCGATCAGCAAATTGGCCTACAACGGATATTCCAGTCACGGGGCGAGTATTTACATCACACACTCGCCCTGCATGCACTGCTCTCTTCTCATACAGAAGTGTGGCATCGAAGCGGTCTACTATCACGAGATCTACCGTGATGATTCCGGTCTGAAGTTCCTGCGTGCGGCCGGTATCCACGTCGAGCAGCTCTGAGCAGTTTTCCTTTATTTCATAGGAAAAGGACGCCGTCCGATGATCGGATTCGGCGTCCTATCGATTAACGGACTTCTTGTCCGCTTAGCCTAAGCGGACCTTTTCCCATATCTCTGCGATACCGGGATTGCGGCGCTTCTGCTGTCGATCCTTGTAGTTCGTGTGCAAAAGCGTTTCGGCTCGATGGCTCAAGGGTTTTTCCAGGAACTCATCGTAGAGACGAATCACATCGGGATTGCGGTGGCTCTGGCGGATCGGGCGATCGGCATCAATGCGGTAGATTGACTGCGTGCGAGCATCCATCTTGTCAAGATAGCTGTTCTTGGCGCGGATGGTACCGCCACCGTCAACACAACCGCCCGGGCATGCCATCACTTCAATGAAGTGGTACTCGCACTTGCCTTCGCGAATCTCTTCAAGAATTTTTTCGACGTTGGCCAGACCGTGCACCACGGCAATCTTCACCTTGCCCTTTTCGCCAAGGTCAACCGTGCCTTCCTTCACCCACTGCCTGCCGCGGGCCGGTTCATAGACGACATGTCCGAGCTCCTTGCCGGTGACGACGTGGTAAACAGTACGAACGGCTGCTTCCATCACACCGCCTGTTACGCCGAAGATGGCGCCGGCGCCCGTGTTCTGTGACATGAAGGGGCTGTCGAATTCGCTTTCGGCAATTTGCAGCAGGTCAATCCCGTGACGGCGAAGCACGCGAGCAAACTCACGGACGGTAAGCACGAGGTCGGTGTCAGGCATGCCATCGTTCTTGAGCTGACTGCGGGCGGCCTCGTCCTTCTTGGCCGTGCAGGGCATGATCGAAATAAAACGCAGCTTGTCCGGATTGATGCCGTGTTCGCGGGCAAACCAGGTCTTGGCGAGCGACCCGAAAATCGCTTGCGGCGAACGCGTGGTCGAGAGGTTCGGAATGATTTCAGGGTGCACTTTTTCGACAAAGTTCACCCAACCGGGGCAACAGCTTGTCATCATAGGCAGCGTTCCGCCGTCGTTCAGACGTTCGAGCAGTTCCGTGCCCTCTTCCATGATGGTGACGTCGGCTGCCCAGTTGATATCGCAGACATAGTCGGCGCCGAGCTGCTTTAAAGCCGTCACAATGCGCTTTTCAAGGTTGGTGCCCGGAGCCGCCTGGAAGGCGTCGCCCAAGGTCACACGCACGGCCGGGGCAAATGCCACGACGGTCTTGATTTCGGGGTCGGAGAACCAATCCAGTGCGACTTCGGTCTGATCTTTTTCACTCAGAGCGCCCGTCGGGCAAACAAGCGAACACTGTCCGCACTGCACGCATTTGGCGCTGTCGGCCCAGAGTTTGGCACCTGCAATGCCTACGCCGCATTCGTTGCCGATGTTGTCCATCGTGAGAGCCGAAACACCCTGCACCTGGCGGCAAACTTCCACACAGCGGTAGCAGCGGATGCACTTGTTGGCATCGCGCACCAGGCCATTGGCCGACCAGTCCAGAGGGCGTTTTTCGGTAAAGCGGCCGTTGCAGCTGTTGTGCTGCAGGCCCACATAGAGTGCCACGTCCTGTAGCTCGCAGTTGCCGTGACGCGAGCAGCTCGCACAGTCCTGATCGTGATCGGAGAAGATCCAGGCAACCTGCCAGCGCTGCATTTCGCGGATGCGCTTGGTCCGGGTCTGCACGCGCATGCCGTTGGTAAGCGGCGTCGTGCAGGCCGTCACGATCTGACCGCGGCCTCGGTCGTCGGTTACTTCCACAAGGCATACGCGGCACGTGCCGGGCGTGTGGTTCAAGGGCAGATAGGCGCACAGCGTCGGGATGAAAATGCCAAGGCGCTTGGCGGCATGCAAAATGGTTTCGCCCTCTTGGAATTCGAATTCTTTGTCGTTGATCCAGGCTTTCATTTTCTGTCTCCCTCGCCTTTTAGAACACCGAGCTCACGGTGCGCTTGTTGTTGTAGTTGCCGGGAATCGGACGGGGTGTCACGACCGCGTAGATGCGGTAGCAGCGCATGCAGCGCTGGGCTTCGAGTCGTGCCTGTTCGTCCGTAAACGTCAGATCAACTTCACAGAAGTTCTTTTCGCGATCCTGCACGGAGATGTGCGGCACCTTCTGGCGGGCAGCGGTGCGAACCGGCGTGACGGGTTCAACGTCTTCCAGGAGCTTGCAGTCGCGGATGATTTCGCCCATGCGCGAGCGCGGGGTAAAGCCCACGGAGCCGCGCGAGAGGTATTCATCGATCGAGTAGGCGGCCTTTTCGCCTTGAGCAAGACCACCGATGAGCGTGGTGGGGCCGGTTGCGCAGTCACCGCCCGCAAACACGCCGGGACGGGTCGTGGCCAGAGCCGGCGTCACAGAAATGGTACCCCAGCGGTTCAGAAGTACGCCGTCGGCTTCGCTGAAGACGTCGCGCTCGACTTTCTGACCGATGGCGGCGATGACCGTTGCGCACGAGAGATCGAATTCGCTGCCTTCGACGGCACGCACTCCGCGGCGGCCGCGGGCGTCTTTTTCAGTGAGTTCCATGCGGGTGAGTCGCACGCCGGTTACGCGGCCGTCTTCACCGTTAATCGCCGTCGGATTAGTGAGGAAATGGAATTCAACGCCTTCGTCGATGGCTGCGTCGATTTCTTCCTGGTCGGCCGAAGCTTCGTTGCGGGTGCGGCGGTATACGACATGCACCTTGCCCGTGGCAATGCGGCGGGCCGAACGGCAGCAGTCCATGGCGACGTTGCCGCAGCCGACGACCACCACGTCGCCTTCGAGCGTCGGAGTCTTGCCTTCGGACAGTTGTGTTTCAACGTTCAAAAGGAAGTCGATGCCGTTTTGGTAGCCGCAAAGAGAGCGATTTTCGCCGGGCAGCCCCAGATAGGCGCCTTCGGCGCAGCCGATGCCAAGGAACACGGCGGCGTAACCCTCTTCGAAGAGGCTCGAGACGGAGAAATCCTTTCCCAAGCGCTTGCCGTAATGCCAGACGCCGCCGAGTTCGGTGATGGCATCCGTTTCCTGTTGCAGCAGGCCCTTGGGCAGACGATACGGCGGAATGCCGCGCAAAGCCATGCCGCCCGCCTTGGTGTCTTTGTCATAGATGTCAACCGGATATCCCATCAAGAGCAGGTGGTAAGCGCAGTTCAAGCCGGCCGGCCCCGCACCTACAACGGCTACGCGAGCCTTGCTGCGATCGACAGTAGGTTTCATGCCGTTAAAGAGTTCGTGAATCGGCACGCCCGTGTTGTCGCTTACCCAACGCTTGATGTCGCGGATAGCGATCGGCTTGTCGACTTCGTTGCGGCGGCAGGCCGCTTCGCAGGGACGCACGCATACGCGTCCGCATGTGGCTACCAGCGGATAGTGATTGAGCAAAACTCCCGCAGCAAGTTCCGGATGGCCGTCGCGTACGTAGTCGATATAGCGAGGAACATTGACGTGAGCCGGGCACGCTTCAATGCACTTGGCGGTAATTGTGACGAACATGTCGCCGCGCATGGGTTCGGCCGTTTCAAAGAGACGTTCGCGGAAATGCTTCATGGCGCCCACGAAAGCGGCCGGAGCCGTGCGGCCGATGCCGCAGAGGCTCGTGAGCATCATTTGCTCGGCCGATTCATAGATGTGATCCCAGTCGACAGCAGCTCCTCTGCCCTCGACCAGATCGCGCAGAGCAAGTTCAATGAGGCGTGAGCCTGTGCGGCATGGCGTGCATCGGCCGCAGGAAGCCTCGGAAACTTTTTCATAGTAGCCAAGCAGGACTCCCGCCAGACTGACGGAATCGTCGAACACCAGAAAGCCGGCGTTGCCGATGACGACGTCAATCGGATTGCCGGGATTGAAGTTTTTCAGGGCCTTGAGGTCAAGGCCTTCCGGGGCCTTGTCGTCGCCCAGCGTGTTGTCGTACTTGATCCCGTTCCATACGCCATAGCGGATCATTTGTTTCTCTCCTGTAGCAGAACGTTCGTCTTGCGGTGGGGATGCGTCGGCGTCAACCTGTCTGAAATCTTCTTTTTGGTATCTGCAGTTGCGCGCCTTCAACGAAATGGCTCGAAAAGATTGGCAAATTGTACTGAAATCGGGCTCGGGGAAAAGATTGCTTTTCCGTGTCGCTTGCCATCGTGTCGGCCGTTGTTCGTTCGTCTGAGATTATAGGTGTATTACTATTTTCAATCAAATAACTATTATTTTTAAATTTTGATAGATGGGCTGTTATGTTGGGACGATTGGCTGATGCGGCAGATGGCTCCGATATGTCACAATCTCTATATGACCTCACGCAATGCTCTAAATACACCCGCAACGCTGCGTCTGGCTATGGCTCCTCGCGCCGAATCGTTGCCCGGCGATCGTCTGATGAGAAACATCAGCGCAGAGGCCGCCTTGCGCGCCACGACATTTCTGAGCCACAAACGGCGTCTGGAATTTCTTTGGGCTCGCGTGCTTTTGGCCAAGCTTCTGGAAACCGAGCCCAGTGCGGCTGTTGTCGAAACTCCACCCCGCTCGCCGCGCATTGAGGGAGCAAGTTTCGGACAGACTTCCATTTCGCACACCAAGACCTGGATCGGTGCGGCGGTAAGTTCTGTTCCCGTCGGTATTGACCTTGAAGTGATGCAGCACTCCCGCGTGAGCGAAGCGATTTTTACCCGCCTTTTTGACAGGCGTCATTGGGATGCTGCCGAGGACCATGTTACTGACTTCTATTGCTTCTTTGGCATGTACGAGTCGGCCGTGAAAATGAACGTGCCGTTTTGCTCGGCGTGCGACTGCCCCTATGTCGGACATTCCGAGTTGAGTGCAGCGGCGGTGTGTTTCTTTACCGACGGCGAGACGCTTTTGACTGTCGTCACCGAAGAGCCCGTGCGGATTGAAATCTGTCAGTATGAAGTAAGCGCAGACGCGCAGGAGCTCATTGCGTCCGAAGCGCAGTTGTTTGAACCGATAAAAGGGCCAGCCTGTATGCGGCTCTGAAATTTCCTTCAAAAAAAGCCTGTCGGCGATGTGACAGGCTTTTTTGATCTCGGCAACCGACGATCGGTTATTTGCGCTTTTTGCGGCCGACCTTGACTTCTTCGATCTTGCCGGACTTAAAGGCGAGTTCGCGCCAGTTCTTGCGGGCAAAGATGAGTATGCCGTAGACGACCAAAGCGATACCCAGGCCCAGTAATGTGGCCGTTAGGAATGACTTCTGGTAGAAGATGACCGAGGTTACCATGCCGACGATCACGGCGACGACTTCGGGCCAACCCATGCCGGGTTTGCGCTTTTCCAGACCAAAGTCGGCGTTGGAGAATTCTTCGAGCGAAATCACACGTGTGCCCGGTGCCGGATCTTCCGAGACTTCACCGTGCTCTTCGGGCATCTTCATGCCGCGCTGAGCATACACACGCTGAATGGCGGCAAACTGGCTTTCGGTCAGAGGTTCCTGAACGCGCTTGCGCAGTTCTTCGTTCGTCAGTTGATTGAATTCGCCGGCTGCGGCGCGAATGGCGCGTTTTGTGGATTGGGCCATGACGTTGTTCCAGTACGAGATCTTGAATGGATGTTTCGCGGTAGACGCGGGATTTTAACAGCAATCGCTTTGGAGTAGCACCACGGCCTGGGTGCTAACCCCCTCTTCTCTGCCTTCAAATCCGAGTTTTTCATTGGTCTTGGGTTTGATAGAAACGCTGCCTTCGTCAAGTTCCAGAATCTCTTCGATGCGCGTTTGCATGGCGGTCACGTGCGGATTGAGCTTGGGTTTTTGCGCGACCACAACGGCGTCGATATTCACCACGCTCCATCCGGCTTCGCGAACCGCCCCATAGGCGGTCTTCAAAAGAACGGCGCTGTCGGCGCTCTTGTACTTCGGATCGGTGTCGGGGAAAAACGTGCCGATATTGCCCAGGCGTGCGGCCCCCAGAATTGCGTCGGTGATGGCGTGCAGCAGTGCGTCGGCGTCGCTGTGGCCGTCGAGGCCCAACGTATGTTCGATTTCGATGCCGCCAAGAATGAATTTGCGGCCTTCCACCAGGCGATGCGAGTCGTAGCCGATGCCGATGCGCATTTTCATGGGAGTCTCCGTTAGCGATCGAGCGTCTTCAATGTCCTGAGGACGCGTGAGTTTGATGTTTCGTGACGAGGATTCGACGACGCCCACGGCGTAGCCGGCGTCGCGCATGGCGCTCGATTCGTCAGTGGCTTCTAGGTTTCCGGCAAGCGCCGATTTCAGCTGCCTGTATGGGAAACATTGCGGCGTGGCGATGCGCATCAGCCCGTTGCGTTCGACGTCTTCAACGAGAAGGCCCTTCTCGTCCACGCGCTTGACCGTATCCCAGACCGGTACGGCAAGAACCATGCCGGCACACATCCCCTCTTCGATTCCCTTTTGCGTGCGGACGATCAAGTTGGAGACGTCCTGCGGCTGCACGAAGGGGCGCGCGGCATCATGCACAAGAACCAGGTCGTCGTCGGCGATGGTGTCCGAAAGCGCCTCGAGCGTTTGATAGACCGTCTCGGCTCGCGTCTTGCCGCCGGTGCGCAGCACGGCCGCAGGAATCGCAAGCGTCTCGACGTATTCGTCTTCGGGACTGACAGCAACATAGATGCCGTCAATTTCCGGCACATCCAACAGAGCGAGCACGGTTGTCTGCAGCACCGTCTGTCCGCTTCGCCCAAGCGGCAGGTATTGCTTGGGGCGGTCGGACTGCATGCGAGAGCCGCAGCCGGCGGCGGGCACCACAACGAAAACGCGGCGATTGGCGTAGGTCATAGCTATGTATAAAAAGACAAACGTGTTCGGATTCTACCGCGCAAGAAAAATCCCGCCGACTCCGTGAGCCCCGAACTCCCGGTTAACTGATCCACATAACGTTTGAATTGGATCAATAAACCATGCCTTAGTCTGCCTAACCCCATGATTTTCCTAGAAATAAAGT
>CEAC01003378.1_pt1 | contig 100675 bp, 91 predicted proteins | sample 557411 | NCBI WGS metagenome assembly CEAC01 (sample SAMEA3182094, study PRJEB8094) | gut metagenome | biome: human; feature: gut; material: Stool; isolation source: human stools | place: Canada | collected 2012-02-21
ATCGATGACAAGGTCCTGGTCACCGCCATGGTCGACCGACTGACCCACAAGGCAATATTGCTCAACATGACAGGCAAGTCTTACCGCATGAAAGAGACTCAGGATATGATGAACCAACAAATTTAATTATCTTTGCATTCCCATGCCGGGTGGTCCCATTTTCAATTGCTATCCGGGTCCCTTTTCAAATGTTAGATGCAAGAGCACTGTCGACATTTCGATCGGGTCCAGAGTTACAGGAATTGTCAGTTCTTTGACCTGAAGCCTTACCGTGCTGTCAATGTCGGTTAAATCATAGTCATCGTCGACACATGAAGTCGCAAAGATCACGACAGCTGTGGCGACTGCATAACATAAAACAGAATGTTTCATTAAATAGAAATGTTAAAATTTTTCACGCACAGATTTCCAGATAAGTAATAATATCAATATGTGATCTTATGTAACTGTCGTAAAATGAGCGGGTTTATGCTACAATGCTTATCAACTTCTCAATTTAATGCTGATGCGTGAAATTAGGGTTATTTAATCAGTTTGCGCAAAAATACTACTTTTATTTAATATATCAAAAAATTATTTAAAACCTGAATTCGTGTTTGCTGTTTTTTTGAGCTGTATGGCGCGTTTTGTTTTCGGGAATGAATAAAAATGTTTAACTTTGTGCATCCTTAACCAATAAACTGATTGTTTCAACCAAAATTCTATAACACAAGTATCCTAATCATGAAAAAACTAATTCTGATTTCGACAGCTGTGATGGCAGCACTGACAGTGCAGGCCAAAACTTATGAGCTGCAGTCGCCCGACGGCCGAAATCTGGTGACCGTGAATGCCGACAATAATGTCAGCTACTCCCTCACCCGCGACGGAAATCCGATTCTCGACGACAGCCCCGTGAGTCTCACTGTCGACGGCAAGCAATGGGGCACCAACGCCAAATGCCGCAAGGCAAAGAAATCCTCGGCTGACAAAACCCTCAATCTGGTGGTTCCCCGCCGACACAGCACCCTCAAAGACAAGTACAATGCGCTGACACTGTCCTACGGACCCTACAGCATCGAGTTCCGTGCCTACGACGATGGCGTGGCTTACCGTTTCATATCTGATTCTCCAAAGGCCGACCGCGTAACCGACGAGGTAGCAGGATATAACCTTGCCGGCGACCCCAATCTGCACGTGCAGGTTACTGACCGCATGGACATGTCGTTTGAAGGTCTGTTCGATGTCCGCCCTGTCAGCTCGATGCCCACCGACTCGGTTGCTTTCCTCCCCCTCGTAGCTGATCAGGGAAAATATAAAGTGGTTCTCTGCGAGGCCGGTGTTTACGATTATCCCGGCATCTTCCTCAAAGGAGAGAACGGCAAGCTGCGCAGCGCGTTCGCCAACTATCCCGCCGACCGTCACTATGCCTTCAACCATCTGCAATATATAATTGATACCCGCAAGGATTTCATGATCGAAAAGGCCGGTCGGCGCAAATTCCCTTGGCGCATCACTGCCGTTTTCGACAATGACCGCGACCTCATGGGCAACGACCTTGTCTACATACTCGGCAACGATACCGATGCTGAAGGCGACTATTCATGGGTTAAGCCCGGCAAAGTGCTCTGGGAGTGGTGGAACGCGTGGAACCTCTACGGCCAGGATGTGCCTTTCAGATCAGGCGTGAACACCGACTATTACAAATGGATGGTCGATTACGCCAAGAAACTTGGTGTAGAGTATATGCTCATTGACGAAGGCTGGTCATCCAAAGAAGACCTGCTCGACACCACCCCCGGCTGCGACATCGCCGAAATCTGCCGCTACGCCAACGAAAAGGGTGTCGGCATTATCCTGTGGGTCAGCTACGCCAATATGCTCCGTAACACCACCGGCTACCTCGACCAGATTGAAAAGTGGGGTGCCAAGGGCGTAAAAATGGACTTTATGGATCGCAACGATGCCGAAATGGTTGATTTCTACGAACTTGTGGCAGATGAATGCGCCCGCCGCCATCTCCTGCTCAACTATCACGGCGCATATCCCCCCGACGGCATGCGCCGCCGCTATCCCAACATCATGACCCGCGAGGGCGTGAGAGGCTGCGAATACAACAAGTGGTCAAACGATATTTCACCCAAGCACAATCTGAATCTGGCCTACATACGTCAGTTTGCCGGCCCGATGGACTATACGCCCGGTGGCATGCTCAACACCCAGCCCGAACGCTTCCGCATGGTTAATGAGGAGCCGATGGTAAAAGGCACACGCTCGCATCAGGTGGCCATGTATGTGCTCTACGATTCTCCACTGCAGATGATGTGCGATTCACCCAACAATTACGAACAGAATCCCGTCAGCCGCGATTTCATCGCCGTTATCCCCACCACATGGGATGAGACCGTGCCTCTCGAAGGCAAGCTCGGTGAATATGTGGCCGTTGCGCGCCGTCATGGCGACAAATGGTATATCGGCGCCATGAACGGCACCGATGCTCCAGTAGATCTCAACCTCGATCTCAGTTTCATCGGTCCCGAATACAAAAACATAACATATCATGCCGACGGCCCCAACTCCGATATTCAGGCAAAGGATGCAGTGGTGCGTAACGTCAAATTCGATTCCCGCAAGCTTCCTGTAAAAATGGTTCGCAATGGCGGGTATGCCGCAATTATCACCAAATAGTAGCGATACAGGCTATATAACAGCGATACATTAAAAATATTTAGCGATACAGTCAAAGCTCTGAGCGGAGACGCGTGGAAAAGTTCTGCGCGTCTCCGCTAACTTTTTGGTGTGGAGCTATCTCGATAACGCCGATCGCAAAGGATTGCATGATGCCTATGCCGAGTTAATAAACATACGCCGTGCCAACCCCGACCTGTTCACTCAATCGGCATCAACGGCGGTGTCGCTGTCGGCGTGGAATGGCCGCACCAATGGCTCATCTGGGTCGTCGCTTGAAGGATTCTTTGCAGAGCAAAGCGACCAAAGGTCGATAACGGCCTCGGTCACAATCTCCAGATTGCTCCCATCGGCCTCACCTCCAAGCTCCTACCATCTGAACCATTCTGACAACACCCTCCCATCCGGATAGAAAAGGCGCTGTGTCAAGCATTTTGACACAGCGCCGTCAGTTTTATATTCTCTCAAATCTTTAGTGTCAGCGGCGGTTGGTGTGTCAGAGGCGGTTGGTCTCGTAATAGCGGAGGATGCGGTAACGGAGCAGATACTCGTAGTGGGCGGTGATTCGCGACACTTCAACTTTAAACAAGTTGTTTTTGGCTGTTTCGAAGTCGTTGGAATCGGTGCGGCCCATGCTGTATTTCTCGCGGACGGCATCGAACGACTTCCGGGTTTTCTCGAGTGTCACGGCCGAGGTGAGATACTTGTCGCGTGCACCGGTGGCCTGTGTGTAGGCCAGCTGGATGGCTTTATAGAGGTCGCTTTCGCGGCGGTCGAGTTCGAGAGCGGCAGATTCCTGCTGCAGGCGTGCGCGGCGCACATTGTTGCGTGAGCTGAATGCGTCGAAGATAGGCACCTGTAGCGAGAACCCGAGATATGTCGAGAAGTTGTTGCGCATCTGTGTGGAGAACGCATCGTTGTCCGACCCTGACAGGGTGTAGTAGCTCGACCCGACCGAGGCGCTGAACGACAGTTTAGGCATATAGCCCGACTTGGCAAGCGAGACGTTGGCTTTTGCCACCTCGATGCTCTGCCGGGCCGACAGCACGCCGCTGTTATGCTCGAGGGCGCGACTGTAGATCACGTCAGGTCCGGGAATCTCCGGGTCGTCCTCATTGAGGGGTGCCACATCGAATCCGTCGGCAGAAGGCAGCTGCAACAGATTGGCCAGATTGACCAGCGCCACACGCACATCGTTCTCGGCGCTGATCACCTGCAGGCGGTCCTGTGCCTGTTGCGACTCAATATCGTAGAGATCTGCTTCGGCCACCTTGCCCAGTTCGATCAGGGCCTTCTGGCGCTCCACTTCATAGGTGGAGTAATTGAGCTGCGACCGGGCAGTGTTGACCAGTTCTTTATTGTAAAGTACCTGGAGATATTCCGATATGATGTTGAGCGTAAGATCATCCTTGGCTGCATCGCAGTCGAGCAGGTATTTGCTCAGCTGCGCACGGGCCACTTTCAGCTGACGCACGTTTTGCAGCCCCTGGAACAAGGGCAGATTAAGTCCCACGCCCCACTGGAATGAAGATGTGTTGCGGTCGGCATAAGTGTTGTATGCAGTCAGACCACGGCCGAAATTGAAACCTTCGGATGCATTGCCGCTCACAGTAGGCAGGAAAGCATCCTTTGCTGCGGTGACCGAGAGTTCGCCGTCGCGCACCTGCAGCCGGCTCGATTTCAGCGTGAGGTTGTTGGCAACAGCATAATCCACGCACTGCGCGAGAGTCCACGGCTCGCCGGCACCGGCAACAAAAGCCCCTGCAGTCATGATTATGGCTGTAAAAATCAATCTTTTCATTTTATTCTGTTTCGGGAAGTGCATGAATTAATTACATGGGGGGATTGTTCTGTTTACCCGCATCGGCTTTCATGCCGCGAAGTTTGGTTTTGACGGTGATGTCGCCTGCTTCTTTCAGCTCCACCTTCATACCGTCGGAAAGACCGGTCACCACTTTCACGCGCCGGAAATCCTGATCCTCTCCCTCTGCCGATTTCAGAACATAGACAAAAGTGGAATCAGCCTGGTATTCGATCACATTCTCAGGCACGGAGAGCACATTCTCGACACGCTCGAGAGTCACGGTAGCGTTGGCGCTGTAGCCTGCACGGAGATTGCGCACATCCTCGCCCGACAGAGCGGCCTTCACCTCGAATGTGTTGGTGCCGTTCTCGTCGGTTGCGATCGGCGCGATCTTTTCTATCACGGCGGGATAGGAGGAACCCTGGATAGCGCCGACTGAAATGGTCACCGGCATCCCCTCGGAGAGTTTGTCAACCTCCGTTTCGTCAATTTTTCCCTTAAAGATAAGATCGGTCATGTCGGCGATCTTGGCTATGGTAGTGCCGTCGTTGAATGTGTTGGACTGAATCACCGAGGAACCTACTTTGACGGGAACCTCGAGCACCAGACCGGTCACAGTTGACCGGATAAGAGTGTTGGAGCCTTGGGTGTCAAATGCCGACACACCTTCGCGAACGATGCGCAACTGGTCTTTGGCCTGGTCAACCTCCTCCTTGGCGCGGTTATAGGCAGCAAGATCGGTCTCGTATTTCTCGCGGCTCTCATATTTTTTCTCGTAAAGCGCCTTGGTACGTTCGAAAGTGAGGCGGCTCTGTTCGAGCGAAATCTGTGCGACACGGATGCGGTTTTCGGCCGATGACAGCTGGGTAGCGTCGGGAATTACCTTGATTTTGGCGATAATCTGACCATTGGTGACCTGGTCGCCCGGTTCAACGAGAATCTCGCTGATGATACCGGAAATCTGCGGTTTGATTTCAATTTCGTCGCGGGGTTCGATTTTCCCTGTGAGCACCGTGGTGCGTTCGATGGTCTCGTTGGATGGATTCACCAGTTGGTAGGTGTCCTTTTTTGGCCTTGAATTCGCGATGAGATAAACAAACGTGCCTAAGAAGAGCACACCCACGATTATCCACATCAGAATTTTTGCAAACTTTTTCATGAATCTATAATCTATATGCAGCTGTTGGAGCGGTTTATATTTCTTGTGTTATTTGTCGTTGAGAGCTTCGATGGGCTTGATGCGCATGGCTTTGAGCGCGGGAATGATGCCCGCGAGAGTGCCGAGCAATATGAAGGTGCCGAATATCACACCTGCCTGTCCGAGTGTCATTTCGAAATGAGGTACGGATGTGGGTGTCGACGTGATCAGGGTGGCGATGGCGAGCACCACTGTGGCAAGCGATATTCCAGCCATGCCGGCGATGGCTGTGAGCGTGATTCCTTCGGAGAGAATTTGCACGGTGATGTCGAGCGGGCGTGCGCCGATTGCGCGCCGGATGCCGATCTCCTGAGTGCGCTCCTTCACTATCACCCACATTATGTTGCCGATGCCTATCACTCCTGCAATCAGCGTAGAGAATCCGATGAAGCCTGCGAGAAAACTGATTGCGGTGAACATTGAGTCGACTTTCTCGAATTGCTCGGCAATGTTCATGTACCAGAGTGCATTCTCATCGAGCGGAGAGATATAGTGGTTGCTGTAGAATACGTGGCGTATGCGGTTCTCGAGTTCGGTGAGATTGGCGTTGCGACGTCCGACCATCATTATCATCTCCACCTTGTCACCTCGGTTGAAAGCCCGCTGGAATGTTGTAAGCGGAATGATGGCAATGTCGTCGATCCGCGATCCCATCGAGATTTCCGATTTTTGCGACGCTACACCAACAACCTTGTATATGATGCCGTTGATTTCAACATCTTTTCCTACCGGATCGGGGTCGCCGGGGAAGATTTCGTTGGTCACTTTCGAACCTATCACAGCGACTTTGCGCATGCCTGATACATCGGCGTCGTTGATAAACCTGCCATGATCAATGTTGGGTGTCATCACCTTGGTATAGTTACCTTCCAGACCCTGTACGCCACCGGTATAGGAGTATTTGCCATTCTTGAGACTGATACCGTAAGTGGACACCATGGGAGTGACCACCGACAGCTCAGGCACTTGCACCCGCAGCGAATTCACATCCTTGAGATTGAACTCAACCTGGCGTCCCTTGGAGTATCCTTTGTAGGGGATTGAGGTGGTGGATGGGGCGACGATGGCGGCGTTGGTGGCAAACCCTTCAAAGTTGCGGCGAAGCAGATCCTCGGCGCCTCGGGCGCCCCCTAAAAGCGATGCGAGCATAAACACGCCCCAGAAGATGCCGAAGGCCGTGAGGAAGGTGCGCGTCTTGTTGCGGGCAAGGGTGGCACCGATTTCCTTCCAGTTCTCTATGTCGAAAAAGGGGATTTTCATTGCTGTAAGTGTTATTCGTCGCGGAGCGCCTCCACAGGTTTGATTTTCAGTGCTTTCAGAGCCGGGAAGAGTCCGGCGAGAGCACCTGCGATAATAAGTACCACGGTCACCTCCACGGCAATGGCGATGTCAACGCGCGATCTGCCAAACATGTCGCTCAGCAGACTTGAGAGAATGCCCGTGAGCACCATCCCGAGAACGATGCCGATATATCCGAAGATGGTTGTGATGGCCACGGATTCGGCCAGAATCTGGGTGAGGATTTTGCGGGGTTTGGCTCCGATGGCGCGGCGGATGCCGATTTCGTGAGTCCGCTCTTTAACCGATACAAACATTATGTTGCTTATGCCGATGATGCCGCTGAGCAGAGTGAGCAGTCCCAGCACCCAGACACTTACGCTTAGGATGCCCATGCCCTTGTTGACGGTGAGCAGCTGCGCAATCGAATTCCATATAAACACGCCCGACTGGTCGGACGGGTCGAAATCATGTATCCCGGCAAGAGTGGCTCTGAATCCCTTTTCAAGACTCTCAGCCTGTTCCGACGATGTGACATCGGCCACCTGCACGGTCATGGAGTTGATGTTGCTCTTGTCTTCGGTAAACATCTGGGCCGTGGAGTAGGGGATATACACGTCGCGGCGCCATCGGTCGGCGTATACTCCTACCACCACATAAGCGAGACCGCCGATATTGACATGCTTGCCTATGGCGTCTTCTCCATCCGGCGGAAAGAGTTCTTTAGCATATTTCTGCGGGATGACTACGCTTTTGTTTTTGTCGGCCATATCCTTCTCATTGATGAACCGGCCTTTCCACATATCGATTTTGCTCGATTTCTCCTTTATCGGCGAGACACCCGAATAGGAGATTGACACCGATTTAGTGCCGTAGGACATAGTTGTCGACGGTCCGGCTATTTCAGAAGTGACATCGGTTACCTCGGATGAGAAACGCGATTTGAGGGTCGCCATATCCTGATTTTTCAGGTTGACGGTGCGTCCGTCGCGGTATCCTTTGTAGGGCTTGGTGGTGACGCCGCTGTAGATGTTCATCTTCTGGTTTTCGGGTGTCATCATATCGTCGCTGAAATCCTTTACAACTCCGTTGGCGATGGCCACAAGCGTAATGAGCATGAATATACCCCACGCCACCGACAATCCGGTCAGCGAGGTGCGCAACTTGTTGTTGCGGATAGTCTGGAGTATTTCGCTGGTAAGGTCAAACACGGGGTGATGGATTTGTCGAGGGCACAATCAGGCCGTCGGAGATTCGTATGATGCGGTTGCACTGCTCACCCACGCCGGGGTCGTGGGTAACGATCACTATAGTGCGTCCCTCGTCGGCGTTGAGTTGCCGGAACAGGGCCATCACATCTTTTGATGTTTTGCTGTCGAGTGCGCCGGTGGGTTCGTCGGCCAGGATAATCGCCGGGTTGGTGATCATGGCGCGTGCGATTGCTACGCGCTGCTTCTGACCGCCCGAGAGTTCGCCTGGAAGATGGTGTGAGCGATCGGCCAGCCCCATCTTTTCGAGCTGCTCCATGGCCAGAAGATTGCGTTTGCGGCGCGAAATACCCTGATAGAACAAAGGGAGTGCCACATTCTCTACCGCGTTTTTATAGCTGATAAGATTGAACGACTGAAACACGAAACCGATCATGCGGTTGCGGTATTCGGCCGCTTTGTTCTCCGAAAGATTGCGGATGAGGGTGTTGTTGAGATAGTATTCGCCCGAATCGTAATTGTCGAGAATCCCTAATATATTAAGGAGTGTGGATTTTCCGGATCCCGAAGCGCCCATGATAGAGACCAGTTCACCTTTCTCTACCTCGAGATTTATACCTTTAAGCACATGCAGGGGCACAGCCCCCGGGTAAGTCTTGTTTATATCTTTTAATGTGATCATTTTTCCATTGCCTTACGATAGGCATTCATTGCATTAGACGCGCAGGATGCCTGATTCGTTGCAACACCCGGAATTTTTTTTGATAATCTCTTGCGAATTTAAACGTTTTGGAGTAATTTTGCGTTATAAAATACACGCAGGAGGGCGCGAGAGCCTTCCACACCGAAAATATTGCCACACCAAAGTTGATTGGGAAACTCATCAATTTTATGTGAAATGCCGAGACCATCTTGCTTTCTGATGGCGGGCCCCATTCACCGGCGACGGTGAAGCAGCCATATCCCTTCCGAGGGCGCTGCCAGGCGGATTACAAAGGAAAGTAAGAACTCAAATCCTGTCTTTCGGAGTTTCATCGCATCCTTTGATGTGGCATCTTACAGCGGAGCGCAGCCTGTTTCATGGCCGCGCTCCGATTTTTTTTGTTGCTTTTTTGCATTTTTTGCTGAAAAAGTTTGCTGTTTTGAAAATTGGTTGTACCTTTGCGCTGTGGTAATGTAGTTATGTACATTACCGCACCAAATTAATCAACTGATAATGGAAATCAAACTCGACCACCTCACACTGCAATACAAAGGAGCACGCACACAGGCGCTCTCCGATGTTAGTGCGCTCATCGGCCCCGGTACCTGGCTTCTCCTTGGAGAGAACGGTGCCGGCAAGACTACATTGCTTCACACCATCGCCGGCCTGCTTCAGCCTACAGAGGGTACATGCACCATCGACGGCATCCCCGCATCGCACCGCTGCCCCTCGATAGAGAGCAGGTTGACCTTTTTAGGCGACAATATGGCATTTCCCGCCCGTACTGTAAATGAAATGATCGGATGCCACGCCCAGTTTTATCCTTTTTTCTCCCGTGCAAGTCTTTATGCCAATCTTTCGGCGTTCGGACTCGAGGGCTCCGAAAAACTGAAAAGCCTTTCGCTGGGCAACCGACATAAAGCTCAGGTGGCATATATGCTTGCTCTCAACACTCCTCTGGTGCTACTCGACGAACCGGCCAACGGACTCGACATAGAGGCGCGTTCCAGTCTCAGGCGCATGCTCATCGACGCATCCTCGCCCGAACGCACAATTATCGTATCAACGCACACTATCACAGATTTCGAAAAAGTATACGACGGAGTCATCATCCTCAACCATGGCCGTCTGCAGCTAATTGCCACCCTCGACGATATTCTTTCCAGAGTGGCGTTTACAGTTTCGGGGCGCCGTCCCGAAACCGCAATCTTCTCGGCTCTTTCCGGTGGCCAGTGGCACTCGATAATCTCGGCAGACGATGCCGACACAGAATCCGATGTGGATTTCGAACTGCTCTATACAGCACTGCATTGCCCCCAGGGCGAAGCCATTCTTAACCTTCTCACAGAAACAAAATGAACGAATCAGCTATTATTTCCGACAACTTTTCATGGCGCCGAGTGGGCATGCTGTTCCGCTACTGGTTTCCCCGTTTTGATTACCGCATCTGGATTTTTCCGGTGGTGGTACTCGCCTGCGGCCTGCTCAGTCTCTGTTTCTCGTTGCAGGAAAACTCGCCCGAGGGTGTCACCATTCTCTCCATGGCGTATTATGCCATAATCCTCGGCCCGCTGGTGTTCGCCGGTCGTCGCGCCCCTGAAATCCGTGCCACCCTGCCGGTGAAGACCTCGGAACTCTACGTTTTCCTGCTCATTGTCAGCCTTGTGATAATACCACTGGTGGTGTCGTCGCTCTCCGAACTGTTTGCTTATTGTTGCGGCGTTAACCTCACTTCGGAAAAATTCTATAAAATAGCATTTGCTGAAAGCGAGCAACTCGGCCTGGAATTTAATTTCGTAGTCTTGGCCATCTATTCCATACTCACCTATGTCGTGGCAACAGTCATATGCCTCTGGGGAGTAGTGTCTGCCAAAAACAACCCCGTCGGGAAACCGCTACTGGCACTGGTCATCGGCTATTTCATCACAGGCCTGTCGTGGGGCATATTCGGTGCAGCTGTCGCCATTTCTAATTTTGAAGAGGTCTCCGATGCCGATCCCGAAATTATGGGGACGGTTGTCGGTTCGATAATAAACATAGGAATGTATGTGATGTTGCCAGTGCTTGTAATAGCGCTGATTGTCTTCCTGCGACTAATTTACTGGGCAATCGCCCGCAAACCTATCTGATAGAATATGGACTTTACTGAAGGGAAGCCCATCTACAGGCAAATCACCGACTACTGCTACGACCGTATCGCCTCGGGCGATTGGCCTGCCGACGGGCGTATACCGTCGACCAAGGATCTATGCATCGAGATGGGTGTCAACAACCGCACCGTCCTTAAGGCTTTCGATGATATGGCCGATGCAGGGGTAATATACCAGAAACGCGGCATGGGATACTTTGTCGCGCCCGATGCCTCCAATCTTATCATGGAGGAACGTCGCGCGGAATTTCTGCGCAAAACTCTCCCTGAATTCAAGGAGCAGATGCAATTCCTCGGTTTCACCCCCGCCGAAGTGGCGGAACTACTCACCAAATAACCCCCGGCAAATCATGACAACAGAAATCTGCACCACCGTAGTTGTGGGTCTTCTGGCCGGGCTGCTGCTCGGCGCCATCCCCTGTGCCATCGCGTTTATCCGTTCTCTTTCCAAATTATAAACTTGAGAACATGGTTAATATTAAATCTGACTATGTGCGACTTATCGGTCTTGTCTGCGGCGTCCTTTGCTTCGTAGCCGGAATTGTCACCATTATTTTGGGTAATAAAATCCAAGGCACTTCTTTTTTCGTTTATAACGGAGCCTTTTTGACGTCGTTAGGTGTAATGTTTATGGTTATTCCTTTGTCAAGGCGCGATAAATCTGAAAAAGCGGACTGAAAAAATAAATTTGCGATAAAAACATGCTGATTGTTTGCAGATTCCGAAAAAGTGAGTAACTTTGCAGTCGCATTTCCCCGCCACGGGTTGACGGGGAGACGCAATACAAACTCTTTTATTCATTTTATTTAATGGCAACAAAAATCAGACTGCAACGTCATGGTCGCAAGAACTATGCGTTCTATCCTATTGTAATCGCCGATAGCAGGGCACCACGTGATGGTAGGTTTATTGAGCGGATTGGTTCCTACAATCCCAACACTAATCCTGCTACTGTAACACTCAACTTTGAGCGAGCTTTGTATTGGGTCAACAACGGTGCTGAACCCACCGACACCGTCCGCAACATTCTCTCCAACGAGGGCGTGCTGCTGATGAAGCACCTCCAGGGCGGCGTCCGCAAGGGCGCTTTCGACGAAGCTGAGGCTCAGCGTCGTTTTGAAACCTGGCGTGCCAACAAGGCCAAAGCAACCGAGGCAATCGTGAACACAGCCGCTCAGAAGAAGCAGGAGGCTGAAAAGGCTCGTCTCGCACAGGAGACTGCCCAGAACGCCGCAAAGGCTGAGGAAGTGGCTAAGAAGAAAGCCGAAATCGCTGCCGCCAAAGCTGCTGAAGAAGCTGCCAAGGCTGCCGAAGAGGCTGCCAAGAATGCTGAAGCCGCTCCCGCTGCTGATGCAGCAGCCGAAGATGCTCCCGCTGCCGAGGCACCCGCTGCCGAATAATATTCTCCGGCACAGAACTTGCTAAACATCCTGTCCCGGCCGGAATGAACTTTTCCGGTCGGGATTTTTTCTGTATTAAATAGGTCTAAAAAAGCTCTGAATCAATGACCGAAGCTCCGGCGCCACGATTTTCCATTCTTATCCCTACTTGGAATAACCTCGGCTTTCTTAAACTATGCATCGAGAGTATTGAAAAGAACTCTAAATTTCCTCACGAGATTCTTATCCATGTCAATGACGGAAGCGACGGAACTTTAGAATGGGTGCGCGACAAGGGGTATAAGCACACCTGGTCGAAAGAGAATATCGGCGTCTGCTGGGCCATGAACAGCCTGCGGCCATTGATGTCGACGCATTATCTGGTCTATGTCAACGACGATATGTATCTCCTCCCGGGCTGGGACACCGCGCTCTATGAGGAGATTCAGAAAGTACCGGGGAAACTCTGGTACTTCGGCTGCACTCTTATAGAGTCGCAGCCTCGCATACGTCATTATATCGACTGTGATTTCGGACGTACTCCCGAAACATTCCGCGAAAAGGAGTTGCTTGAAACTTATAAGAGCTTTAGGCCTGAGGACTGGTCGGGAGTGTGGAATCCACCCACGGTGGTACATCGCGACATCTGGGATCTTGTGGGAGGCTACAGTGTAGAGTTCTCACCGGGCATGGCTTCGGATCCTGATTTCAATGCAAAACTCTGGATGGCGGGGGTGAGAATTTTCAAGGGTGTTGGACGCAGTCTGGTGTATCATTTCAAGAGTGTGTCGGTCAACCGCATTGTCAAAAATGACGGTCCCGGACAGTTCCTGCGCAAGTGGGGGCTGACGGTCAGGGCGTTCGGACAGCAGATTCTTCACTACGACCAGCCATGGAGAGAAAAGCCTGCATTCAACCGCGCCACACTGCGCAAGGAGCGCATACGCTGCTCGCTGAAAAATTTCATTCGTTTTTTCAAGAATCCTAAAGCTCCCCGTGTCTGGGACAATCTCGAGTAACCGTCATGAATAAAACCGCAAAAAGGGTCATTGCCTTTCATCTGCCACAGTTTCATCCCTTTGCCGAAAATGACGCATGGTGGGGCAAAGGGTTCACCGAGTGGCGCAACGTGGCCAAGGCAAAGCCGCTTTTCCGCGGGCATTATCAGCCTCACATTCCCGCCGATCTCGGATTCTACGATTTGCGCCTGCCCGAAGTGCGTGCCCAGCAGGCCGAGATGGCGAAAAAATATGGCATCTACGGTTTCTGTTATTATCATTATTGGTTCAACGGTCACCGGCTTATGGAGCGCCCCGTGGATGAGATTCTTAAATCGGGGGAGCCTGATTTCCCATTCATGCTTTGCTGGGCCAATGAGAACTGGACCCGCGCCTGGGATGGTGGAGAAAAGGAAATACTCATCAAGCAAAATTATTCCGAGGATGACGACCGTGCCCACATGCGCTATCTCCTCGAGCATGTTTTCAGCGATCCCCGGTATATAACCGTTGACGGCAAACCGGTTTTTGCCGTGTATCGTTCGACGCTGCTTCCCGATATGCGGCGCACTATCGAAATCTGGCGCGAGGAAGCGGCCAAAGCAGGCAAGGAACTGTATCTTTGCCGCGTGGAGAGTTTCCGCGAAACCGGTGCAGAGCTGCTTGATGCCGGTTTTGATGCCGCCATTGAATTCCCGCCGATGACCAAGGTGTGCGACCGCATGTGGCATAAGCGCTCTTTGCCAAAACGGTTGGCATATATATTCCGGATCGCCTGTGGCGACAAAAGGCGCATGCGCCTGTTTGACTATGGCGAGTTGGTTGAAAAGACGCTGGCCGAGCCGCAACCCGATTATAAGATATATCCATGCGTCACCCCGTCGTGGGATAATACATCACGTCGCCGCAGCCGCATGTTTATACTTCGCAATTCCACTCCTGCGAAGTTCGGACATTGGCTCAGGGAGGTGATGCGCCGGTTCAAGCCTTATTCTCCTCAGGAAAATTTTGTTTTCATCAATGCATGGAACGAGTGGGCCGAAGGCAATCATCTCGAACCAGATCTGAAATGGGGGAGACAATATCTTGAGGAAGTAAAGAAAGCAGTCGACGAAGAAGGTTGATCTTTGGCCTGATTTACACGACGTTGAAATTGTAATGTGATCATGATGAACCGAGTGGGTGCTAAGAAACGAATTTTATTCATGGTTAATTCCCTTGCGGGCGGTGGAGCTGAAAAAGCTTTGATCGAGCTGCTCAGGAATTTCGACTACGAGAGATATGACGTGGAATTGTGCGTGGTGTTCAATATCGGAGTCTACCTCAATGATGTGCCCCGGCAGGTCAAAATGTTTCATCTGTATAATTCGGAGGGACACGGAGCGCATCACCATGCCCTTCGTCTTTATAGAAAACATGGTCTTGATTTTCTTTTCCGTTGGCGAGTAAGAAGTCGTGTGAAAGGCAATTTCGACGCCATTGTTTCGTTTCTTGAAGGTGATTCCCTGCTGTTACATTCCATGGTCACAGACCGTGCGAAACGCAATATCACCTGGCTGCACTGCAATCTTGCCAGTTTTCACTGGACCCGCAAGCTTTTCCCTGATGATGAACTTGAAAAGAGGGCATACAGCAAGATGGATGTGGTTGTGGGGTGCTCTCAGTGCGCGCTCGACAGTTTCTACGGACTCTATCATCTTCCTCTTCCCGGCTGCGTGATTCCGAATATAATAGATGCAGGGAAAATCAGGGAACTGGCTGAACCGGAACCACAGGTTGAATTGGAACCAGCGACAGAATTGGAATCATCGGCAGAATCAGGAACATCTGTAAAAAGCGACAGAATGTTTACGATTTCCTCCGTGGGGAGTCTGTCGGATGTAAAATGCTATGACCGGCTGATCCGCGCGGCATTCAGGTTGCGCGAAGGGGGATACGATCTTTGCTTCCGTGTGGCCGGTGATGGCAAACTGCGGAATGAACTTGAAGCGCTCCGCGACAGTTTCAACCTTGGTGATTCGTTTCAATTCCTGGGGTTTGTGAAGCCGCCGTATCATGTGATTAAGAATTCCGATCTGTTTGTCAGCACCTCCCGCTCGGAAGCCGCTCCGCTGGTTTTCTGTGAGGCTATGGCTGTGGGGGTGCCTGTTGTGGCGACCCGCAACGAGGGATCTGCAGAGATTCTCGGCGACAGCCACTTCGGTCTCCTTGTGGAACAGGATGATGAATCTATCTATCAGGGAATAAAGCGGATGATTGACGATGCCGCACTTCGGGAACGATATATAGCGGAAGGCGAACGACGCCTGAAAATGTTTTCCAAAGAGACCACGCTCGCAAAACTCACATCATTGTTCGAGTCTTAGAGATTGTTTAATAATCTATCGAAATTCCATTTCAGTTAATTATGGCGCCGGTCAATTCAGAACCTCTCATTTCGGTTGTTATCTGTAGCATCCATCCCGACAAGGCACATGCAGTCTGCGACAACATTGCGCTGACGGCAGGAGTCGAATGTGAGTTTATCGTCGTTGACAATCGCGCGACCGGCTGGTCAATCGCCCGGGCGTATAATCACGGGGCTTCAAAGGCAACAACTCCGGTGCTGTTTTTCGCACACGAAGATATTGAATTTGAGCGTGAGGGATGGGCGGCGTCGCTGTTGGAGAAACTCGGTGAGCCTGATACTGGCGTTATAGGTTTTCTCGGTTCGCAGATTCATGTCAATGCCTATTCAACGTGGAATCAAAGCTGGACGCATCTCCTCGGTCATGTTTATTACTATGAGGATGGCTATCGCAAAATTATCCACAACGGCATGAAAGCGGGTCAGCTGTTCCGTCAGGCGGTTGCTGTAGATGGATTCGGTATGCTGGTGCGCAGGGAATTGTGGGCATCACATCCCTTTGATGAAGAGGCAATCACCGGATTCCACGGCTATGACGTGGATTTTTGTCTCAGTCTATTGCCCGAATATAGGAATTATGTTTATTTCGGTGCTGAAATCTGCCATTATTCCAACGGTGTGATGGAGCAGGATTGGTACAAGGCCACTATGGCGCTTACCGAGGGAAAGTGGAGCACACTGCCTGTGTTTGCAACAGACGATTCAGAACCGTTCGATGCAGGAAAAATAGGGGAGAAATGTGATTACGCTTTTACTGTCAAGGCCATACGTAGAAAAGATTATCCGAAATCCATGGCATGGCATCTTGTCAGGCAGTATGTCGCCAAAGCCCGTAACATCAAGGCTTACCGGCGTCATCTCCCGTCGGTTGTGTTGCAATATCTGAGCAGACGGGTCTTTTCATGAACCATCTGATCTGGCAGAGACGGGTGAGGTTTTTCAATCCGATTTTCGCAATGTAGTGTGGGGACAGATAAGAGAGCAGAGTGGAGCGCAACTCCCCGGCGCGGGCAATCTCTGACGCTGTTGCGTAAGTGCCGCCGCTGCGCAGGATAGATTCGTAGCGTTTAAAAAAGTGAATGATGTTGTTCAGGTTATGCCTGAGCACAGCCTTCCGTTCGTCGGTCGACAGCGCTCCGTAGGTGTCTGCAAATTTCAGCCGACTCAGATTTGCCTCGATGAACTGTCGCATCTTCGGTGCGTTGGAGGTGAAAGCGTCGGATGTTATAGTTCCGTTGCCCGCATGACAATAATGATATAGGGGACGGTCGACATATGCCACCCTGTGGCAATCGCTAACCCATTTGAACATCAGCGTGTGGTCTTCGAATATCACCCTTTCGGGAAACGCGTGGCTGTTGAAAAATCTCCTGGGGTAGATTCTGTTCCATGCGGCGGAGGTTGCTTTGTCGAGCAGAATGTCGGTTACGGCATCCGGGGTTGTTTTAAATATAGTCTGGCCGGAATTAGGAAACTCGCTCAGAGTGCGCCCGTCATCCCATTCCTCTACAAAATTGCAATAGACCATGTCGGCGTCATGCGCCTCCTGTGCGGCAAATAGGGCAGAGAAGAAATCGTGTGAAAGATAGTCGTCGGAATCGAGAAATGCAATCCATTCACCCCTCGATTCCCTGATGCCACGGTTGCGCGCTTCCGACAGACCGGCAGGGGAGTGACTCACCCAACTCACAGATTTGTTTTCCGCAGCAATCTGCCGGCACAAATCGGGCGAGGCATCGGTGCTTCCGTTTTCGACAAGAATTATTTCTATGGGACGGTCAAAATCCTGCCCGATCACCGACCTTACCGATTTCATCAATGTGGCGGCTGAGTTGTGTACGGGAATAATTACTGACAGGAATGGATTTACCGACATTTGCAAGTTCTTTCAATTATGTTACAAAGGTAGTAAAAAAGTTGTGATGGAGAGTTGCGGATTAAGAAAAAAGTGTTAACTTTGTGGCGGTTTTTGCGCTTTAACCCTCTGAAATCCCCCTCCCTTGTTGTTTTTGAGGAGAATCAGCGGGCTTTCAGCGTGAATATGTTATTGTTTGGTTGCCACGTTGTTGGTGGCAATTGATTGAGAAACAAATAAATAAACATGATTAACATTACTTTTCCCGACAAGTCGGTAAAACAGTTTGAGGCCGGTGTTACCCCTCTTGAAATCGCACACTCTCTTTCTCCGCAGCTTGCACGCGAAGTGCTTGCCGCCACAGTCAACGAGCAGGACTGGGATCTTACTCGTCCCATAAACGAGGATGCAACCCTCCAGCTCTTCAAGTGGGATTCTCCCGAAGGGAAGCATGCTTTCTGGCACTCTTCGGCCCACCTCCTTGCCGAAGCACTTCAGGAACTTTATCCCGGTGTGAAATTCGGTATCGGTCCCGCTATCGAAAACGGTTTCTACTACGATATCGACCCTAACGGGCACAATATCACTGCCGCCGATTTTCCCAAGATCGAAGCCAAGATGCTTGAACTCGCCCGCCGCGACGAGCAGATTGTGCGCAGTGACATCTCCAAGGCCGATGCTCTCAAGCTGTTCGGCGACCGCGACGAGAACTATAAATGCGAGCTGATCTCGGAACTCGAGGATGGCCACATCACCACATATACCCAGGGCAGTTTCACCGACCTTTGCCGCGGTCCGCATATCCCCTCCACCGGCGTTATCAAAGCATGCAAGGTGCTTTCGCTGGCAGGCGCATACTGGCGCGGCGATGAAAAACGCAACCAGCTGGTGCGCGTCTACGGCATTACATTCCCCAAGAAAAAGATGCTCGACGAGTATCTTGTGCTCCTCGAGGAAGCCAAAAAGCGTGACCACCGCAAACTCGGCAAGGAGATGGAGCTTTTCGCATTCTCGCAGAATGTGGGTGCCGGTCTGCCTTTGTGGCTCCCCAAAGGTGCCGCGCTTCGCGACCGCCTCGAGCAGTTCCTCCGCAAAATCCAGAAAAAATATGGTTACCTTCAGGTAATCACACCGCATATCGGCAACAAGCAGCTCTATGTGACTTCAGGTCACTATGCCAAATATGGCAAAGACTCTTTTCAGCCGATCCATACCCCTCAGGAGGGCGAGGAGTATATGCTCAAACCTATGAATTGCCCTCACCACTGTGAGATTTTCAAGGCCGCTCCCCGTTCCTATCGCGATCTGCCCATGCGTCTGGCTGAATTCGGCACGGTTTATCGCTATGAGCAGACCGGTGAGCTTCACGGTCTGACACGTGTGCGTGGTTTCACTCAGGACGATGCACATCTTTTCTGCGCTCCCGAGCAGATCAAGGAGGAATTCCTGAAGGTGATGGATATTATCCTTTACATTTTCGGTGCGCTCAACTTTGACAACTACGAGGCTCAGATTTCGCTCCGCGATCCCAAAAACAAAGAAAAATATATCGGTTCCGACGAAAACTGGCATCTTGCCGAGCAGGCCATCATCGAAGCTTGCGAGGAAAAAGGTATAAAAGCACGCAAGGAACTCGGCGAAGCCGCTTTCTATGGCCCTAAACTCGACTTTATGGTCAAGGATGCCATCGGCCGCCGCTGGCAGCTCGGTACCATTCAGGTGGATTACAACCTGCCCGAGCGTTTCCAGCTGGAATATACCGGCGCCGACAACCAGAAGCACCGTCCTGTGATGATTCACCGCGCGCCCTTCGGCTCGCTCGAACGTTTCGTGGCCGTGCTGCTCGAGCACACCGCCGGAAAATTCCCCCTCTGGCTCTCCCCCGAACAGGCAATCATTCTGCCTATTTCTGAAAAATTCAACGACTATGCCCATCAGGTGGCCGACCGCCTCAATGAGCTCGACGTGCGCGTGACCGTCGATGACCGCAATGAAAAAATCGGCCGCAAAATCCGCGACAACGAACTCAAGCGCATTCCCTACATGCTTATCGTAGGTGAGAAAGAGGCTGCTGAAAATCAGGTGTCGGTGCGTAAGCAGGGCGAAGGCGACAAAGGCGTGATGAGCGTCGACGATTTCGCAGCTGAAATCAACCGCCTTGTCAAAGAACTTAAATAATCACCCCCATCACACTGAATGGATAAGAAACCCATGAACTCCGGAGGCTCCCGTCCCTCCTTCCACGGCAACTCCGGCCACAATACAGGAGCACCCCGCCCGGCCGGCAGTGGCCAGCATTCATCGGCACCCGGACAGGGAGGCCACAGCGGTCCCCGTCCCGCCGGATCCGGCCCTCGTCCCGGCGGCTTCTCGGGTCCCCGACCCGGTGGCTTTTCAGGACCTCGTACCGGAGGGTTCTCCGGACCCCGCCCCGGAGGCCTGCGTCCCGGCGGTCCCCGTCCTCCCCGCAAGGAAGAACCCTACAATATCAACGAATATATCCGCGCCAAAGAAGTCCGCGTAGTCGGCGATAACCTTGAAGAAAGTGAAGGCGGCGTAATGCCCATCCAGCAGGCTCTCAAACTCGCCGACGAGAAGGAGCTCGACCTTGTGGAAATCTCTCCCACCGCCCAGCCTCCCGTGTGCCGCATACTCGACTATTCAAAGTTCTTGTATCAGCAGAAAAAACGCGCAAAGGAGCAGAAGGCCAAGTCGACCAAAGTGGTTGTAAAGGAGATCAGATTCGGTCCTCAGACTGATGACCACGATTACAACTTCAAACTCAAGCATGCGCAGAGCTTCCTCCAGGAAGGGTCGAAAGTCAAGGCCTACGTATTCTTCAAAGGCCGTTCAATCCTCTTCAAGGAGCAGGGCGAAGTGCTTCTCCTCCGCTTCGCCAACGATCTGGAGGAACTCGGCAAGGTTGAGCAGATGCCCGTGCTCGAAGGCAAGCGCATGACAATCATGATTTCGCCTAAGAAAAAGGCTTGACCGGCAACTCACAGAAAAACCGACGGCAAAAGCAATAAACCGCCTTTGCCTACGTTAAATATCAAGCGGCAACGCTTAATCAAATCAATAATCAATTAAAAAAATGCCAAAGATTAAGACTAATTCCGGTGCCAAAAAAAGATTCGCTCTTACCGGAACAGGAAAGATCAAGAGAAAACATGCTTTCAAAAGTCACATTCTGACCAAGAAGACTAAGAAGCAGAAAAGAAACCTCACCCACTTCGGCATCGTTAACCCCGCTAACGAAGGCAGTGTAAAGGCTCTCCTTGGCCTCAAGTAAAGCCCTTGCAAACTCCCCCGAACGGAGAGTCGACCATCTCCCTCCAATTCCGTCTGACGCTGTAACTCTTGACACAGACTAACAGAACGGCGAAGGCAAACGGACCGGCCTGTGAAACCCCAAGTGGTCCGACCAATATTAACCGAATGTTGAGCTTTCAAGTGCTCTGTGGAGTTAATGAATCAACTTGCTCCCGGCCGCTGACATTCAAAACTTGTCAAAAAAATGCCAAGATCAGTAAACCACGTAGCATCACGCGCACGTCGTAAGAAAATCCTCAAACTCACCCGCGGTTACTTCGGTTGCCGCCGCAATGTGTGGACCGTTGCCAAGAACACCTGGGAAAAAGGTCTCACCTACGCATACCGCGACCGCAAGAACAAAAAACGCAATTTCCGCGCTCTCTGGATCCAGCGTATCAACGCTGCAGCCCGTCTTGAGGATCTCTCTTACTCCAAGCTTATGGGCCTCATCCACAAGGCCGGCATCGAGATCAACCGCAAAGTTCTCGCCGACCTCGCCCTCAACAATCCCGCCGCTTTCAAGGCCGTTGTTGACAAAGTGAAAAACGCTTAAGTATAAATAAGCAATGCCTCTGCAGCCGCCGGTTCCCTCGGGAGCCCGGCGGCTGCTCTATTTTGTGGCATGTAGATGTGACAGGGAAAAGTTCGTAGCCATCCGAAATAGGCTATTTCAGATGGTTACAGATGTTCAGCGACGAAAATCAGGATTTGGATGCCGGGTGGTTCATGGGATTGGCGGGGTCGGCGGCGGCGGCTTTTTCGGCAGCGGCCAGGCCTTTATGTCCCTCTGAGATGATATAGGATTTCACTTTCTGGAACAGACGCGTGGCGAATACAAATTCGTTGAGTGCTGTGTTGGTGGTTGTGAATATGCGGTGCATATCGCCAACCCATTCGCGGTAGCCCTTGTTGATGAATACAATGTTTTCACCGATGCCAAGCACCGAGTTCATGTCGTGGGTGTTGATGATGGTGGTGATTCCGTATTCGTGGGTGATGTCGTGGAGAAGTTCGTCGATAAGAATCGACGTGCGGGGGTCGAGTCCCGAATTAGGTTCGTCGCAGAAAAGATATTTGGGATTCAGGGCAATTGCGCGGGCGATTGCCACGCGTTTCTGCATGCCGCCCGAGATTTCCGAAGGATACTTGTTTTCGGCTCCCTGCAGGTTGACGCGTTCAAGACAGAAGCGTGCGCGGTCGAGTATCTCGCCACTGGTCATGCTGGTGAACATTGTCAGGGGAAACATCACATTCCCGAGCACTGTTTCCGAGTCAAAGAGCGCCGAGCCTTGGAATAGCATGCCTATTTCGGTGCGGAGCTGTTTCACCTGGCGTGTGTTCATCTTCATGAAGTCTCGCCCGTCGTAAAGGATCTCCCCCTCTTCGGGTGTCACCAGCCCTACGATCGATTTCATGAGCACTGTCTTGCCCGAGCCCGACTGACCGATAATCAGGTTGGTCTTGCCTGTATAGAATTTGGCGGAAACATCGTGTAGGATGGTTTTGCCGTCGAATGATTTTGTGATGTTCTTTACTTCTATCATTGGAGCAGCACTTTTGTGAGGATTACGTCGAAAAGCAGTATGAGAATCGACGAGGAAACAACGGCGTTGGTCGATGCCTTGCCCACCTGCAATGCGCCCCCCTTGACATAATAGCCGAAATAGGAGGCGACCGAAGCGATAATGTAGGCGAAGACCACGCATTTGATCAGACCGTACCACACATACCATTCGTTGAAAAGCGCCTGGATGCCATAGGTGTAGCGCGACACCGAAATCATGTCAGTGAAGAGGGCGACGAAATATCCGCCGAGGATCGAGAAGAATATGCAGAGTATGTCGAGCACAGGCATAAAGCACACAAACGCCGTGATCTTGGGCATTACAAGATAGTTGACAGAGTTTACGCCCATGATATCTAGAGCATCTATCTGCTCTGTGACGCGCATGGTGCCTATTTCCGATGCTATATTGGAGCCTACCTTACCCGCAAGGATGAGACAGAGGATTGAATTGGAGAATTCGAGCAGCACAATGTCGCGGGTAGCCAGTCCCACGGAGTAGGCGGGCATCAGCGGGTTGGATGTGTTCAGCTTCATCTGGATGGTGCAGACGGCACCGATGAAAAGCGAGATGATGATAACCAGAGGTATGGAGTCTACGCCGAGCTTTGACACTTCCTGAAAGGTGCGCTTGCCAAAGACATTCCATTTGTCGGGAACTGCGAATCCCTTTGCTATGAAGCGGCAGTAGCGCCCGAACTGTGCGAGCGATTTTTCGATGATGTCGAACATTGGAATGCAGATTTTGAACTACAAAGTTAAGAAAATTTCCACAAAAATAGGTCTCCGGAGTGAATATCCCACAAAAATTTCGTAATTTCGCCATCAAAATATACCCTTTATACTAACACCCGATGCTCATCATAGGTATTGCCGGAGGCACCGGCTCAGGCAAAACTACTGTTGTCAATAAAATTATGGCCAGTTTCCCGAAAGGGGAGGTGGTAGTGATTCCGCAGGATTCCTATTACAAGGACTCGTCGCATGTGCCTCCCGAGGAGCGCAGCAAAATCAATTTCGACGAACCGGCAGCCATCGAATGGTCGTTGCTTGCCGAGCATCTGCGTCTGCTCAAGGCTGGCCAGACCATTGAGATGCCCACCTACAGCTATCTCACCTGTACCCGCCAGAAAGAGACCGTGACGGTAAGGCCAACCGACGTGGTGATAGTAGAGGGTATTCTTGTGCTTGCCGATCCTGTGATGCGACAAATGATGGATGTCAAGTGCTTTGTCGACGCCGATGCCGACGACCGCCTGATCCGTGTCATCGCACGCGACTGCATTGAGCGCGGCCGCACGCCACAGATGGTAATCGACCGTTACGAGGAAGTGCTCAAACCTATGCACAACCGCTATATCGAGCCATGCAAGCATTATGCCGACCTGATTATACCTCAGGGTGGCACCAATTCCGTGGCCATAGGGCTGCTGACCGACTACATCGAAGGGCGTCTGCGAAAGGCCCGTGAATGTAAGTGTAACAAGTAATCTAAATGGAGCAAGACAAAATGGTGCTTCGCACCGAAAACTTAGTCAAGAAATATGGCAGCCGCACTGTGGCCAACCACGTGTCGATCGACGTGACGCAGGGCGAAATCGTAGGTCTTCTCGGTCCAAACGGAGCCGGCAAAACCACAACTTTCTATATGACTACCGGTCTGGTCACTCCCAACGAGGGTCGCATTTTTCTCAACGACAAGGATATTACGAAATATCCGGTTTACAAACGCGCCCAGAACGGCATCGGCTATCTTGCGCAGGAGGCGTCGGTCTTCCGCAAGATGTCGGTTGAAAACAATATCAGGTCAATCCTCGAGATGACCGGCATGACTAAAGAGGAGCAACGCGAAAAACTTGAGACCCTTATCAGCGAGTTCAATCTTCACAAAGTGCGCAAAAATCTCGGAGACCAGCTTTCGGGAGGAGAACGCCGACGCACCGAGATAGCCCGCTGTCTGGCCATCAACCCTAAGTTCATCATGCTCGACGAGCCTTTTGCCGGCGTAGACCCCATCGCTGTCGAGGATATCCAGGAGGTGGTATACCACCTGAAAGAGAAGAATATAGGCATTCTCATCACTGATCACAACGCCCAGGAGACGCTTCGCATCACCGACCGCGCATATCTTCTGTTTGAAGGAAAGATACTGTTTCAGGGCACATCGGAGGAACTTGCCGAGAATCCCGTGGTCCGGGAGAAATATCTCGGACGCAGCTTCATTTTCTACCGCAAAAAATTCGATTCCCGCGCCAACGAAGCAAGCAAGGCTGCCGAAGCATCCACAGCGACCGCTACCGCAGACTCCTGATTACATTCGCAGACTCTTGATTATATCTGCGATACCTTATTATTTTTGCAGAGTCCTGGTAATATTACTGTAAGGCTATAGCGAGAACCTGATCCACGGTTGTGACGTAGTGGAATGCAATGCCGCTGATGTATCGCTGTTCGATCTCAGCAATATCCTTGCGGTTCTCTTCGCAAATTATGATATCGGTAATGCCGGCACGGCGTGCTGCGAGGATTTTCTCTTTGATTCCACCCACGGGCATCACTTTGCCGCGGAGTGTAATCTCGCCTGTCATGGCCAGACGCGGACGCACCATTCTACCTGTAAATGTCGATGCTATCGAAACGGCCATGGTGATACCTGCCGATGGTCCATCTTTGGGCACGGCACCTTCGGGTACGTGGATGTGAAGATTGTTTTCTGTGAATTTTGAGTGTTCGATGCCAATTTCAGCCGCATGGGCCTTAACATACTGCAAGGCTATCGTGGCGGATTCTTTCATCACATCTCCAAGATTGCCTGTCAGCGTGAGCTTTTCTCCCTTGCCTTCTGAAAGCGATGACTCGATAAAAAGTATTTCGCCTCCGTGCTGTGTCCATGCCAATCCGGTGACAACACCGGGCACCGAGAGAGTCTCATAGCGCTGAGGTGTGAATCTGACCACACCCAGCAGCTCCTCGACCTGTTCTTTGGTCGTTACCGCAAGTGTGGGATTCTCGCCTGTCATTTTTTTAACAAGGAGTTTGCGGGCGATGGATGCCATCTGTTTCTCAAGTTGGCGTACGCCGCTTTCACTGGTGTATCCTTCTATTATATGTGTGATAGCCTCGGGGGAGAATGACAGGGAATGCTCGGGCAGACCTGCTGCTTGCTCAACCCGGTTGGTAAGGTGACGTTGTGCAATTTCGATTTTCTCCTCAAGAAGGTATCCCGGCACCTCGACCACCTCCATGCGGTCGAGCAAAGGACGCGGCACAGTGTCGAGTGAGTTTGCGGTGGCGATGAACAGCACCTTTGAGAGATCGAAATCCAGATCTATGAAGTTGTCATGAAAATGGCAGTTTTGCTCCGGGTCAAGCACTTCGAGCAGAGCCGCGCCCGGGTCACCTTTTATATCTTTCGAAAGCTTGTCAATTTCATCGAGGAGAATGACCGGATTGGAAGTGCCGGCTTTGCGGATTGCATCGATAAAGCGGCCGGGCATAGCTCCTATATAAGTGCGCCGGTGGCCTCGGATTTCCGCTTCGTCGGAGACGCCGCCAAGCGAGATGCGCTGATATTTGCGTCCGAGAGCTTTGGCTACCGACTCGCCGAGTGAAGTCTTGCCCACGCCGGGAGCACCGACCAGACAAAGGATGGGAGCTTTGTTGTCGGGGCGGGACATTGTAACCGCTACCTGTTCGATGACGCGCTGCTTCACTTTCTCCATGCCGTAGTGCCCCGAATCGAGTATTTCCTTGGCCTCAGGGAAAGATGTCGAGAGGGGAGAGGCCGTGTTCCAGGGGAGATCAAGGATAGTGGTCAGATAATTGTAGATTACCGAATAGTCGGGAACCGACGGGTTGATTCTACGCATCTGTGACAACCCCTTTTCAAAGGCTGCGCTGACATAGTCGGGAAGCTCAATTTCGGCTGCCCGGGCATTTAGCTGTTCCACATCGTCGACATCGCCATAGAGTTCACGCTGCATCACATCAATCTGCCGGCGCATGAAAGCCTCCCGCTGATCCTGACTAAGCTCGGCGTTGGTAGTCTCCATGATTTTGCGGATTACGTTGAGTTTGGCAAGCTCGATCTGCAGGTTGTGAAATAGCCTGTTGGCGCGTGTCTCAATCGACGAAGCCCGCAAGAATTCCATTTTGTCGGAGAGTTCGAAAGGAAGCTGGGTGCAGAGCGTGTTCACCAGTAATGAGAATGAATCGATTGATGAGAACAGCTCATATTTAAGGTGGGGAACATTTGCTGTCTCGCAGAACTCCTTAAGAACGCTCATTATAAGATCCTTCAAGACCTTGTTGGAATCAGGATCGGATTCTTTTTTCTCAGATGAACGCGCTACTATGAGCGAGAAATAGGGCGTCGCAGCTAAGGGAGCTGCAGCGTCGCCTTTGACACGGAATTTGCCTGTGGAACGGATAAAGGCAGATTTCGACCCGTCGGGCAGGTCGAAAATGTCGAGAACCTGCACGAACACACCATACTGAGCCACATCGGCGGCGCAATGCGGGTTTTCTTTGTCGGGATCGGTCTGACAGCAAAGCCCTATGGTGGTTTTTGTGTCACGCGCCATGGTGGCAACCGCCAGCGCCGATTCGCGCACCAGAGCCACCGGAATGGCGACTTCGGGGAAAAGCACGAGATTGCGGGTGGCCAATATTGGCAGGGAGTCGAGACGGGGCGCAGCGAATTTCCCTGATTCGCTGATGTCGATACGCCCCATGGAAATTATCTGAGGTTCTTTATCCATAATTCAAAGGCCTCGGGAGCCGGTTATGCAAAAGCGGGTGCAAAGTTACTAAATTTCCGCCTTATGTCAAAATCTCGCCTCCGATTGATGTTTTTTAACGAAATATGTTGTGTAACATACGATTGTATGTTGACAGTAGGGAATTTAATTTCTAAATTTAGGGCGACAAAAAAACAACACCTCACATAACACCTGATTACCATGAAGGTTTACCAAACTAACGAAATCAAAAACATCTCCTTGCTCGGAAGCAAGGGCTCGGGAAAAACCACACTCGCTGAAGCTATGCTCTACGAGTGTGGAGTGATAAAACGCCGCGGCACCGTAGAGGCCAAAAACACCGTATCGGACTATTTCCCCGTAGAAAAGGAGTATGGCTATTCGGTTTTCTCCACTATCTTCTACGCAGAATTCCTCAACAAGAAACTCAACGTGATTGACTGCCCCGGAGCCGATGACTTTGTTGGTAACGCAGTCACCGCTCTCAACGTCACCGACACTGGTGTTATCGTCATCGACGCCCAGTATGGCGTGGAAGTGGGCACCCAGAACATTTTCCGCACCACCCAGAGTCTGAAAAAACCTGTCATCTTCGCGATGAACCAGCTCGACGGCGAAAAAGCCGACTACGAGAATGTCATCGAGCAGATGAAAGAGATTTTCGGTCCCAGAGTTGTGCCCATTCAGTACCCTCTGCAGTGCGGACCCGGATTCAACGCCATGATCGACGTGCTTCTCATGAAGAAATATTCATGGGGACCCGAAGGTGGTGTGCCTACAATCGAGGAGATTCCCGCCGAAGAAGCCGAACGAGCACAGGAACTGCATCAGGCTCTCGTGGAAGCAGCCGCTGAAAACGACGAGACTCTGATGGAAAAATTCTTCGATCAGGGGCATCTCACCGAAGATGAAATGCGCGAGGGTATCCGCAAAGGCCTGATCGACCGGTCGATTTACCCCGTATTCTGTGTTTCCGCACTCAAGGATATGGGTGTGCGCCGCATGATGGAATTCCTGGGCAATGTGGTGCCTTTCGTTGAGGATATGCCCGCGCCGGTCGATACCGCAGGCGATGCTGTCGCCCCCGACAGCGCCGGTCCGCTCAGCATCTATATGTTCAAGACCACTGTGGAGCCGCACATTGGCGAGGTTCAGTATTTCAAAGTAATGTCCGGCACCCTCACCCCGGGCGTCGACCTCGACAACATTACCCGTGGCGGCAAAGAACGCTTGGCCCAGATTTTCTGTGTCTGCGGTCAGATCAAGACCCCTGTCGACAAACTCTGTGCAGGCGACATCGGCGCAACTGTCAAACTGAAAGATGTGCGCACCGGCAACACCCTTGACGAAAAGGGGTGTGACATCGCATTCAACTTCATCCGCTATCCCGAACCTAAATATATCCGCGCCGTCCGTCCCGTTACTGAAAGCGATGCCGAGAAGCTCTCCGGCATTCTTACCCGTATGCACGAGGAGGACCCCACATGGGTTATCGAGCAGTCGAAAGAACTGAAACAGGTTCTTCTCAAAGGACAGGGTGAATTCCACCTGCGTACCCTCAAATGGCGTGTGGAGAACAACGACAAACTTCCCATCATCTTCGAGGAACCAAAGATTCCTTACCGCGAGACTATCACAAAGGCTGCCCGCGCCGACTATCGCCACAAGAAGCAGTCGGGCGGTGCCGGACAGTTTGGCGAAGTCCATCTAATTATCGAACCGTACACCGAAGGCTCGCCTCTCCCCGATACTTATCGTTTTGGTAATCAGGAATACAAGATGAGTATCCGCGACACGCAGGAAATTCCGCTGTCGTGGGGAGGCAAGCTGGTGGTACACAACTGCATTGTCGGCGGTGCGATCGACGCACGCTTTATCCCGGCAATTGTGAAAGGCCTGATGGATCGCATGGAGCAGGGTCCTCTCACAGGTTCCTATGCCCGCGACGTGCGTGTCTGCATCTACGACGGCAAGATGCACCCGGTTGATTCCAACGAAATCTCGTTCCGTCTGGCTGCCCGCAATGCTTTCTCAGAAGCATTCCGCAATGCGGCGCCCAAGGTGCTCGAACCTGTCTACGATGTAGACGTGATGGTTCCATCCGATGTAATGGGCGATGTCATGAGCGATCTGCAGGGACGTCGTGCCATCATCATGGGCATGTCGTCGGAAAACGGGTTTGAGAAGATCTCGGCCAAAGTGCCTCTCAAAGAGATGGCCAGCTACTCCACCGCCCTCAGTTCCATCACCGGTGGCCGCTCGTCGTTCACTATGAAATTCTCGGGTTATGAGCTGACCCCCGGCGATGTCCAGGAGAAACTGCTCAAAGAGTACGCCGAGAAGCACACCGAGGAGTAATCACTCAGTACAAACTTTGCACTTCTTCTCAGCCGGGCCTTAACCCCGGCTCCTCCATCAATAAGTTCTATAAAGAGAAAAGCGTCGCCGCGAGGTGACGCTTTTCTCTTTATAATGGAATTCATGCTTTGCGAAGCTTTGACACTATGTTTGTGAGCTGATTGCTTAGACAATAGGTGGCTGCTCTTTTGTGATGTTATCCCGGTTTTCCAGAATGTCGGCAAGGAATGAAGCGGCATCGGCAACGCAGCCGGGACATGAGCGAAGTGGTTTTCCGGTGCCTATCCCTTTGAGTGCTCTGCAGATGGTGGCGCCGTTCTGTTGCTGAAAACGTGTGTGGATTTCCGCCATCGCTTTCATTGCGGCCTGACGGTCGTGGGTAGCATATCCGAGCGCTATGCCTGCGCCTACAAGAGCGCCACAGGTAGCTTGCATGCAGCCCATACCGCGTCCGAAAGCGTTTCCGCTGTTGTAAAGAGTGTCGGCATCGACTTGAAGCCGGTCGGCGAAGGCGCAGGCAACCGCCTGGGCACAATTAAAATTTCCGGACGCTTTATATGCTACGGCCCGGTCAATGATAGCTTGTTTATCCATTGTTGTCTGTGTTGTTATCTTCCGGCATGGATGCTATGCGTGCCTCCATATCTTTGATTTCGCGGGTGAGACGCGATGCTTCCTCGTAAGCTTCGTCGGCGATGGCTTTGGCAAGAGCGTCACGGAGAGATTTCAGTTTCTTTATCAGTGCGTTGCGGTTGTGAGTGTCTGGAGAGTCGTTTTTGTCGGCACCGTCAGCCCTGTCGGCATCGTCAGCCCTGTCGGCATCAGCGGCATCCATGGCCGACTCCATGGTGAATCCCGTTTCGTTGATAATTTCCCGGGTAGTGAAAATTGGCACATTGCAGCGCATGGCTATCGCGATGGCATCGGATGTGCGTGCATCGAGTTGCACCTCTTTCCCGGCACTGTCAATAAAGGTCAGTTCAGAAGAGAAGATACCATCTTCGAATTTATAGATGAATGCGTCGACAAGCTGAAAGTTATAAGCCTGCATCAGCGAAACAAAAAGGTCGTGGGTCATAGGGCGGGGCGGAGTGATTCCTTCGAGCTTTATGGCTATTGACTGGGCTTCCATGCCTCCGACCACCACCGGCAGACGCATCGGACCTCCCACCTCCGCAAGTATGAGAGCATAGGCGCCCGACTGGATCTGACTGTAGCTGACGCCCATGACTCGGAGTTCCACACGGTTGCCGCGCCGGTTTCCGAAACCTTTTGGAAAGTTATCGTCGAACATAGTTTTGTAGTAACCGTTCTAAATTATTTCAGGTCGTAATCTATATAACAGATAGGTTGTATTCTATATAGCAATAGCAGATAGGTCGTTTCCTATATAACAGATATTTGGTGTGATTTATTGGATGTCGGGTGTAATAATCCCTGACCCGTGACAGATTCGCGCGTCATTATCATAAATCACACCAAACTGACCGGGTGCTATACCCTGCACCGGTTTGGCCGTTTCGATGAGATAGGTGTCAGCATCATCTTTGGGATCATGGATGCGGGTGATGGTTGCGTCGAAAAATTCGGGAGAGTGGCGGTTTTTGAATTTAATAGGCTGATGGTCGCATTCTTTTCCTTCCCACGGGTCGCGTGTGATGAACAGCGGTTCCTTGAGCAGGAGCGAACGTCCATACTGTTTTTCGGTGTCATAGCCGCGCGAAACATAAATGGCGTTGTCTCTGATGTTTTTCTTCACCACATACCACGGACCGCCGCTCAATCCCAGACCCTTTCGCTGACCGATGGTGTGGAACCAGTAGCCATTGTGCACACCGATCTTTCGCCCGGTTTCAATTTCGATAATCGGACCGCGACGTTCACCTAAATGGCGGCGCAGGAAGTCATTGTAATTAATCTTCCCGAGAAAACAGATGCCTTGTGAATCTTTGCGGAATGCGTTGGGCAGATGCTCGCGCACGGCGATTTCCCGCACCTGAGACTTCGGCATATCGCCGATAGGGAAGGTGAGGTGACGCAGCTGGTCATAAGTGATACGTGCGAGGAAATCGGTCTGATCCTTTACCGGATCAACTGCCGTGGCAAGATACTTAAGGCCATCCTCTCCGATGACAGTGGTGGCATAGTGGCCGGTGGCGGTGAGGTCGAACTCATGTCCCCAGCGCTGTTCAAAAAATCCGAACTTGATCATGCGGTTGCACATGATGTCGGGGTTGGGTGTCAGGCCGGCACGCACGGTGCTGAGAGCATATTCCATCACGTTGTCCCAGTATTCCTGATGCAGCGACACCACCTCGAAAGGAAGACTATAACGGTGAGCAATTGCCCGGCACATCTCAATATCCTCTTCGGCTGAGCAATCGCCCTCGCCTGTGTCAAGACCGATGCGTATATAGAAAAGAGTGATGTCATGACCCTGCTCCACAAGTTTGTGAACTGCGACGGCTGAGTCTACGCCACCCGAAATCAGAGCTGCGATTTTCATGCGGTTAGTTAAAGAGCTTATTTAAATCAATACAAAATTAACAAAACGGGCCCGCTTACGCAAGCCCGTTTCGAAAAAAGTTGTTGAACGATACTGTTATTTCATTCCATTTTTGAATCGGATGTTATTTCACAGCTACCTTGTAGGCGTTGCCGTCGACACGGACAACATAGACACCGGCAGGAACCTGAAGCGATTTGCTCATGCGACCCTGAAGGTCGTAGACTTCAGCAGTTTCGTAGTCACCCTCGATTACGATCTCACCGTTGGAGCCGTAGACATTCACTGCGGGTGCTGTCATGTCGGCGCTGACTTCTTCGGTCGATGCAACCGAATTGGTTGCGATAACGATAAAAGAATTGCTGGGAATCTGTACCGAAACTGCACCGTCGGAGAAAGTAACGATGGGTTCCGACTTATAACCTTTGGTTACAACATGATAGTTGTTGGCATTGAGTTTCTGGATGCCGTTGATGCGCTGAGTGGTTTTGCCGGTGATCTGGGGGTTGATCACTGCTACCACTTCTTTTTCGCCTTTACGGACTTTAATCCAGCGTACCGAGGTGAGGCTGTTGGAGAAAGTGCTGGTCACGTAGTCGGCAGAGCCGTCGAAAAGCTCGGGGTTTTTCAGACGGAGGTAGCAGAGAGCCTGATAGTTTTCGAAAAGGGCCTTGCGGTTTTCATTCTCAAACTGATCCCACTTGGGGGCGATGGCGCGGAGCTTTTCAAGATCGGAACCTAATTTGTCGTCGGCGCCGATTTCACCGAACTGCCAGATCATCTTTGCGCCGGGAGCCATGAGCATGTAGGCTGCAACGGAGCCGAGACGCTGCACACCGGTCACACCGGGGTGTGCGCCTGAATATTTGATGTTGGCGTTGGCGCCGTAGGTCTTCATCTGGTAGGCGATGCGCACTTCATCGTGGCTTTCGGCATAACCGACAGCTGCACCGAATGTGCGGCCTCCATTGCCGGGATTGAAATTTTTGACATCGGCACTGCCGGCTGCGAAGCCCATGGCATTCTGATAGGAGGTGTAGTTAAGATTCTGCCAGCCCATCTGTGCGCCGTTCTTGAAGTTGTCGTTCTCTTCGGTGTTCTGTCCGAGAAGCTCGTTGATGTGGATGCCGTCGGCTTTCACGCTTGTGATCACGTCGTTGAGACGCTTCATGCGGTTGATGCGGCTCTGGTTGCGGCTGTCGGTGTTGTTGCTTGTATAGGAACTGTTGTCGCCGAGACCCTTGACGAGGTCAAAACGGAATCCGTCTACCTTGTATGCCTCCATCCAGTAGCGGAGCACGTCGGCCCAGTGCTGTTCCACGAGGGGATAGTCCTGACGGACATCATTGAGTACGTTGTAGGCATGGGGCGCTTTCTCGTTATAGAAAGGATTGGATGCGATGGGATACATCTGATACCAGGGGTGCAGGCCGTCGGTCTGGTTGAACACGATGTCGAGCACCACTGCGATGCCGTTGCGGTGGCATTCGGCCACGAAGTCGCGGAGATCCTTGGGCGAGCCGTAGGCTTTGTCAAGAGCCATGTAGGCATTGGTGTTGTAGCCCCAGGAGTTGTTGCCGTTGAATTCCATCACGGGCATCAGTTCCACGCAGTTGATACCGAGTTCTTTAAGGTAGGAAATTTTTTCACGGGCTTCGCTGATGGTACCGAAGTGCTTGCCGTCCTGATCCGAGCCGTCGCCGGTGAAGTCGCGGAAAAGAAGTTCGTAGATCACCATCGAGTTGTGATCGGGAACCTTGAAGTTGGTTGTGGCGCTGTCCCACTTGTAGTCGTCGAGATCACTGCGGTAAACAGCGAGCATCACGCCGTCGATTTTTTCATAGGGATACTGGGGCATGGGTTCGTTCCATATGCCGGAGGGGAGCCATTTGTCGCTGTAAGGATCAAGAATCAGCTTGGCATAGGGGTCGGCGACTTTGGTGACGCCGTCGAGCAGATAATAGTATGAGTGATACTGACGGTCGGCCAGACCTTCGACGCGTGTCCAGAAGTAACGGTAGCCGTTGTAATCCTGGTATTTCATCACATTTTTGTCGAGGGTCTTGAAGTCGTCCCATGAACCGACAAGGATGGCGCTGGTTTTAGAGGGTGCGGCGATGCAGAACAGCACAGATCCGTCGGCCTGACGGATGGCACCCTGCTTGGGGACACCGCCGGGATAGTTCATGGCAGTTGAGGCCGAGGGGTAAGCCACAGTGAGCGATTTCGTGAGAGTTTCGTTGCCGTTGGTTGCCGTTGCGGTCACTTCGTTGAATGTGCCCTGAGTGGCGAAGTTGTGGCTCTTTGTGAGCGTTGTGGCGTTGGATGCGGTGCCGATCACCTGATCGCCGACCTTGATGGTGATGGTCGAAGGCTCGGTGACACCGACCGTGAAGGTGAAGTTAGTGGCTTTGCTGATCACAAGATCCTCAGGGTTGGAGGTCAGGGACATGGCGAAACCCTCTTCAGCGACATCAAGGTAAACGTCGCCGGTCTGTGACGAGCCGGCGGCATTTAGCGCGATGATGGCGATTTTTGCGACTTTAGTGCCTGCGGGAAGATTGAAATAGGTGTCGATTTTACCGATATTGAGCATCCAGCGGCCGTCGGACTGCTTTACGAATTTCTTCTTAGCCTGTTTGTCGGCCCAGTCGCCGACCACATAAACCCACGAACTTGGTGCGGAGGGGAGAGTGACTCCGATGTGGGCGTAGATTTCGGATGCGGTCTTTAGTGCGGCGACATCGCACTGCGCAGGGTCAAAATAAATCTTTACATCCTTGCTCGACTGCTGCAGGGGATTGGGCGATGTGGAAAACATCGCGGCCTGCACAGATGCGACAGCAAGAAGAAGCATTGACAGAAGTAGCAGGTAGTGCTTTTTCATGTGTTGACTATAAGTAGATATTAGTAAATGAATTCTGATAAGTGATAGGCCTTTGGGCTTTGTGCTTTGGCATGATTGAATGCGGACTGATTCAGTCTGCGCAAAGTTACGAAAAAATCCCATATCCGCAAGCCGGATACGGGATTTGATTATGCTATTTTACGAAATATTATGTAATTATGGCTAAGTGGGGGATGGAAAACGCATGATGCGTCAGGCTTGTTTCTTTACCAGTTCGAGCCAGCCTCGTAGGCGGGTTTCGGTGAGTTCGGGATGATTGACTTCATCAAGCAGAAGGCCGTAGGCCTCAAGCGATCCCTCGGGTTTGGCTTTGGATTCGGAGAATGTATAACCGATAGTGTCGTAGGGAGCGATGAACTCGATACCGGTGGGTTTGAGGCGTTCGTAAAGTTCGCCTACGCCCGAGCAGAAAGTGTCGCTCATCGTTTCGTCACCGCAGCCGAACAAAGCAGCCTTCTTGCCTTTCAGATCAAGAGCCTGCAGACCGTCGAGGAAGTCATACCAGTCATCTTCGAGATCACCCGATCCCCATGTGGATGTGCCGAGAATAAGCACGTCGTAGTCATTGACTTTGTCGGGCGCGGTGTTGGCAACGTCGTGTATGTCAGCCTCGTCCACTCCGAGGAGTTGACCGATACGTTTAGCAATCTGTTCAGTGGTTCCCGTGGAGGAGCCGTAGAATATGCCGAATTTTTTCATAGGAGTTGTTTTCGTTTAGTTCTATAAAGAAAAACAACTGCGGATGATTATGGTTCATTCGGTTTTCCCTGATTTCTTGCGGGTATATATGGCAAACATCACGATTATGATCAGGGCGGGAATCAATCCTGTAATCAGTCCCGACATAAAGGCTCCGTTGAAATAGTCGCGGCCAAGAGCATCGGCTATTATAAGCAGCGCAAGCGACAGAGCCGCAATTGCCGATAGCATGTTGCGTGCACGCCGAATACGGGTGGTGACGTCGATTGCTTCTGTGACGCTCAGTGCTCCTAAATCAATTTTCCGGCTTTTCAGAAATATTCCTATCGAGACCAGTGCGATAAGTGCGAAGTAAGCTGTTATGAGCACTTTGATCATCGGAGTGTAGAGAGGGGATAGAAGTGCCAGCAGGATGCCTCCGGCCGGAGCCAGACCTCCGACCAGACACACATATACATAGGCAGCCTTTCTCAGCCGGGGTACTGCGGGATGGCTTGAAGATATGTCGTCGGGGAGCCTCATCGAGTCGAGACTGCGCCACTGTTTCTTTAGAGAGTCGAAATCTGAATGCATGGTGAGAATGATTTCTGAAGTAAAAGGTTCTATTCGCGGGCCATATCGGATAGTTTGCGTCGTATGCGGCTGAGACGCGAACCGACATTGGTCGGTGTCAGGCCGAGCACCGACGCAATTTCCTCGTAGGAATGCTCGTCGAGCCATAGCATCACAAGCGCTTTGTCGATCGGATCGAGACGTCCGATAAGCTCATACATGTCGCGGAGCATGCGGGCGTGTTCGTCATCGACGGGTATTGCGAATGCCTTGTCGTCGAGCCGGTCGGCATCGTTGTGCTTGCCGTGACGCTTGTAGAAAGTGATGCATGTATTGATGGCTATGCGCCATATCCATGTCGATACTTTCGATTTCCCGGAAAATTTGTCCCATCCGGCCCACACGTTGGCCACCACTTCCTGATAAAGGTCGCGGAGATGCTCACCGTCGGTGGCGTAGGCATAGCACACCTTGTAAATGAGCGCCTCATGATTGCGCAGCATGGTGGTAAATTCGGAGTATTGAGCCTGAACAGGTGACATATATTCTATATGACACGCCCCGGTGGGAAAAATCACACCGGGGCGCAAAATTTTTTCAAATTATAGATTACTTCTTCTGGAGTATGTAAGTGCGGTGGGGAGCGGTGAGCCCGTGCAGACGGCCACCTTTAACCTTGAACTCATGGCCATAGACCACATCGCGATATGTGCCGGCGGGGAGACCGGTGGGTACATCCACGAAGCTTGCGAAGTCGGCGATATTGACGATTGCTGCGCCTTTCTTGCCACGGTTAACAACAAGTACGTCGCCATTCTCTGTGGTCTGAATGTCCTCTTTCTGACCCTTCATGGCCTGACGGAACTTATTTACGGCGGCTACTTCGGGATGGAAGAATTCATCGTTTCCGCGTTTGCCGAGGAGATTGTCGCCCCAGTAGTTTTCGCGGGTGGAGTTCATCGGACGGCTGAAGAAGAGGGGGACACTGTTCTGGCGGGCGGTAAGGAATACCCAGCCGGTGCGGATCTGATCGTCGGTGAGCGATGCGCTTTCGTGGGCGTTGCAGTAGGTGTCGTGGCTTTCAACCCATGATGTGAGATATTCGGGTGCTGCGTCGTGACGCCAGTCTTTGAGGTCCATGCCGGCCGCATTTTTCTTTTCGAGAGCCTCGCGGAGCACATGTCCGTAGGAGGAAGCTGTCTGACCCATGTAGTCGGCATACTCTTTTTCGGGAACGTTCTTGTCCTGGAGGACTTCGCCGTAGATGAAAAGGGAATCTTCGGGGATGACAAGTTTTACGCCCTTGACAGCTTTACGGCCAGTGGCCACATCCCAGAAATCATTCTCTTTCACGCCGGAAGCGGTGTCGACCGGATCGGAATGTACACCGATATGTTTTGCCGTGTCGTAGCGGAAGCCGCGGACGCCCATGTTGATGAGGTCATTGATAAATTCCATATAATATTTCTGGAATGCGGGGTTCTCGGTGTTGACGTCGGGCAGACCGCCGGTGCCTTCAAGTGTGCACTGGAAACGGTCGTTGTAGTCGCGAATTGGGTTCAGACCCGACGAATGATACATTTTGTCGCGTCCGCCGACGGCGGCATAGAATTCGGGCGAAACCTGATCGATGTCGAATGCCGTGTGATTAGGGAGCACATCGACGATAACTTTCACATTATATTTGGCGGCGGAGTCGAGCATGGCTTTCATCTGCTCGCGTGTGCCGACGATTGAGTTGCCGATTTTCCAGTCGGTAGGCTGGTAATAGTAGTACCAGTTACCTTCGGTGCCTTTGTCGTCGAAGAGTTTGCGGGTAGTGCCGTGGGGATCGTAGCAATGCTGCACGGGCGAGGTCTGCACCATGGTGTAGCCTGCGTCGGCAATCCGTGCCATGTTTTCGGCGATTGTGGGGAAGTTCCAGCTCCACGCATGGAGGATGGTTTCAGTGTTGGTGGCGTCGGGATTGTGAGTGATGCGATCCTTGGCTCCGGCAGGAGTTGCCGCCAGCAACGATGCGGCTGCAAGGACGAGGGTGAGTTTTTTCATGATTGTAGTGAGGGAAACGCTGTTAAAAGCTTGGTTAATTATGTATTGAATCACAAACTGCAGTGGTCTGTCCAAACTGCATCGCAAAAATACGAATAAAATTCCGGCGATGAAAATGTCATCGCCGGAATTTTTCTTACTTATTCTCAAAATGGTTATAAATCACCAGAAATAGCGCTTGTCGGCTCAGTCGTTCTCTTTTACGTCGGGAGCAATGAGTTTGTAACCTTTGCCGTGAATGTTGATGATCTCGATGGAGGGATCCTCCTTGAGGTGCTTGCGCAGCTTGGTGATGTAAACATCCATGGAGCGGGCGTTGAAGTAGTTGTCGTCGATCCAGATTGTCTTCAGAGCGTAGTTGCGCTCGAGAATTTCGTTGACGTGCGCGCAGAGAAGGCTCAGCAGTTCCGACTCCTTGGTGGTGAGTTTGGTCACCTTGTCGCCGATCATGAGCACCTGCTTCTGGGTGTCGAATGTGAATTTGCCAATCTTGTACATAGTCACTTCCTTGCCCTTCTTGCCTCTGACACGACGCAGAATTGCCTCGATGCGGAACACCAGTTCCTCCATCGAGAAAGGCTTTGTGATATAGTCGTCGGCACCGATTTTGAATCCTTCAAGGATATCTTCCTTAATGGTTTTTGCGGTGAGGAAGATAATGGGAACTTCGGAGTTCACGGCCCTGATTTCCTGAGCCAGTGTGAATCCGTCTTTCTTGGGCATCATCACGTCGAGCACGCAGATGTCGTATTTGCCTTTCAGAAAGGCCCGGTAGCCTGCCTCGCCGTCGGCGTAAAGGTCGGCGTTGAACCCCTTGGCCTGGAGGTATTCGCGAAGAAGCATGCCCAGATTTTCATCATCCTCGCAAAGGAGGATGCGCATACGGTCGTCCATAGTCTTAAAGTTTTATTATATTTATATAATATTTAACTATTGTGTTTTGTTCACCGGAGCGAACATATTTGTTAAAAATGAGGAATAAGAGCTTGTTTATTATTAAACAATCTCTAAACAGCGGTTATTCCTCTTTTTCGTCGTTGGAGAGCAGAGGCAGCGTGATTATGAATTTTGTGCCGCGCGAGAATTCGCTCTCCGCTACTATGGTTCCACCCATGAGGTTGATCATCTTGTAGACGTAGGCCAGGCCGAGACCGAACCCCTTCACGTCATGGCGGTTGCCGGTGGATACACGGTAGAATTTTTCGAATATCTTTTTCAGATCCTCCTTTTTGATGCCTATGCCGTTGTCGGCGATAGTGATCAGGAGTTTTGAGCCGGGTATGTCGCGGGTAGTGACCGACAGCTCAAGGGGCACATCCTCTTTGCGGTATTTCACCGCATTGTCAAGGAGGTTGAAAATCACATTGGTAAAGTGCATTTCGTCAATATTGACAATGGCGTCCTCGGCATCGAAATCGGCGGTGATGTGGCCGCCATATTTCTCTACTTTCAGACGGAATGTATTCACCACGTTGGAGATGACGGAGTTGGCATCCACATCCTCCAGGCGGAGAGTGCCTTTCTTTTTGTCGAACATCGACATCTGGAGCACTTTCTCCACCTGAAAGCGAAGCCGCTTGGTTTCGTCGTTGATTACGCCCGATATATGCTGGAGCATGGTGGGCGACTTTCTCACCGACGGGTCGTTGAGCATCTGCGCAGCCAGCGAGATGGTGGAGATCGGGGTCTTGAACTCGTGGGTCATGTTGTTGATAAAGTCGTTTTTCATCTCTGTGAGTTTCTTCTGGCGGAAGGCTATCACAATTGTGTAGAGGAAAACGACCATCAGAATCATCGTGAAGATGAATGACGGTATCATGAACTTAAGCGAGCTCAAAATATAATTGTTCTTGGAGGGGAAGTAGACCTTAAGATAATTCTTTTTAGTGGCAGGGGCGTTGTGGAACAACGATTGCACAAATATGGAGTTGTCGGCGGCCGTTGCGGGATTGATATTGTCAAAACCGGGAGAACTGTAAAACACACGGCCATTGCGGTTGACCACAGCGAATTCAAACGGCAGGTTCAGTCCGTTGTTCTCCAGCTCGCGTTCGAGATACCGGCGCACAGCCACTGAATCGGCTCGTTCATCGATGGGGCGGTCGGCGGCTTTGTTCATGATGTTGATGATCACGTCGTCGATAATCCCTTTCTGGTAGAGATACTGTCCCTGCAGTTCCTCTCGCATGGAGTTGTAGCTCGACGCCACGTTGTTCTGCTCGTTCTGCAGTTTATAGATTTTGTCAACATCAGCTCTGACAGTCACGTCGCCCACAATGCCGCTGTGGGTTGTGAATGAGTATTTTAAACCGCCGAGATGGTGCGAACCGCCATATTGCGAATAGACGCTCGACGCTTCCACTTCGGCTACATCCTCTTCAAGGAAATATTTTGTTTCGTCCTGCTCGAGTAACGATGAGACCGCATACAGGCTTCGGCGCACACCTTCCACAAACTGATCGTTGCGCATGCGTATCATGCTCTCCATATATATGATCTGAATGTAGAGTGCGCCTAAAAAGGTCAGTGCCATCAGCACCGTAAGCAGCCATATAGTTGATTTCTTCATTATGAGATAGATATTACAGACATCCCTATATTTTCAACACTCATGCATGCTGCATTGTTGATGATGACAGGGAGGTTGGCTCTGTTTTAACATATCGAGCCAAAATTAACATAAAAAACTTAATTTTCCTCGGAAATATAGATATAAATGCCAATTTTAGGAAATATAGACCAATGAAATATGACCCTGTTGATCAAGATTAGATGATTACTTATTCTACAGATATGAAGCCGTCGCCGTCGTCGAAAAGAGAGGAGTCGTTGTGGTGCGGGGAGGTATTTAGTGGAGCGCTGGCCACGGCGATTTTATTGAAGAGGAGCGGGTCGGCGTTCATCCTGTCGACAAGTTCGTTGAGTTTGCGGCGCCGCTCACGATCATCAGCCGGATGGAACAGACTCGGCTGAATGTGCTCAACCGGTACTATGTCGGTGAACAGAACCCCGGCTCTGCGATACAGCAATCCTTTGCGATAGATTTGTCGCAGAGCATCGAGCGCCTGCGCCGTCAGCGTCATGAGGTCGCCGGTGGGTTCTTCAAATGTGCGCGATGAGCTGTTGTAGTATTGAGGCAGATCGGTGCGGAAAGGGTTGGTGTGAAGAAACACCGACAGGGAGCATGCTGCGGATTTCTGTTTTCTAAGTTTTCGTGATGCGGTGGTGACAAATGATGAGACAGCTTCCTCAAGTTGGGAGAGTTCGGTAACGGATGGCGTAAGCGTGCGCGATGTGCCTATCTGTTTGTGATCCGCATCGATGGCGTCGCGTTCGATGCATGGTTCGCCATTTAACTCGCGCCATGTGCGCTGTCCGACCACATTAAGCAACTGCTCCACCTCGATTTTCGTGAGATCGGCAAAATCAATAGCACGTGTGATGCCCGCCTTGTTGAGACGCGCAGCCAGCCGCCGGCCGATCCCCCACACATCTCCTATTTCTGTGAGCCGGAGCGCCTTGCGTCGTTTTTCGTCATTATCGATGATACACACAGCCCGATAACCGGGGTATTTCTTGGCAAAACGCGCAGCGATTTTGGCCAGTGTTTTCGTGGGCGCTATTCCAAGTGCTGTGGGGATCCCCACCCAGCGGCGCACCCGACGCACAATTTCACGGCCGAGTTGCTCTGTGGTGTCGATGTCGTTTTCCGGAAAATGGATGAATGCTTCGTCTATTGAGTAGACTTCAATATCCGGCACCACCCCTTCTATAACAGAAACCACGCGGGTGGAAATATCGCCGTAGCGCGAGTGATTGCCTTTGATTGTGAAAACGTTGTGCCGGCGGATCAGGTCGCGGATCTGAAACACCGGCACACCGCGTTTGATTCCAAGGGCCTTGGCTTCGTTTGACATGGCCACGGCACAGCCGTCGTTCTGGCTCGTGGTGACAATTACGGGCTTGCCTGCAAGCTCCGGGCGAAACACCCTCTCGCAGGATACAAAGAAGTTGTTGCAGTCGATAAGCCCGATCATGTGCAATAAAGAAATCAGAACTGATGCTGCGGACGCAGGAGGTCGTTGACAGTCTTAACGGGGTTGAACGTTTCCACCGGCACCTCAACAAACGCCGTGAGCCAGTCGCTCATGGCGCCGTTCCATAATCCGGGAAGTTCAAGAGCTTTGAGTGTGCGTCCGTGAAGCGATTTCGATGAGATGAACCCGGTCTCGGGATCTACTCGCCGGAGAAGATCAAATTTCTTACCTTCGGCATCGCGGATGTAGCATACAAGATCCACGGGATTGAAGTGTGTGGCACGTTCCATCATGCTGCGGTTGCCGGGATCCGACATGTCGATCTGGGTGCTTTCGAGAATCTGAAGCGAACGCGAGCCGTCGGCGTTATATGCGATATAGGGCCCTCCTCCGGGTTCGCCTTCGTTGCGCACCATGCCGCATACGCGCATCGGACGGTCGAGTTTCGCACGCAGATATGTGGCGAGGTCCTCGCCGTGGAGCGTCGAAAGCTCGGGAGCGTCGAAACTGAAACGGGTGCGGAGGAAGTCGCAGATCTCACGAAGCATTCCGTCGGTATAAGTGCGCGAATCGATCAGCCGTATGTAGTCGGTGACTTTACGATGAAGTTCAATCAGATACCCGGCGATGACTTTTTTATATAAGAGAGTCGGCCGGCGACGCGAGTCAGGCACCACGTTGTCGATATTCTTGATGAATACCACGGTGGCGTCGAGATCATTGAGATTGCGGATCAGAGCGCCGTGACCGCCGGGACGGAACACTATCTGCCCGTTCTCACGGAAGAGCGTGTTATCTTCATTCACAGCCACAGTGTCGGTGGAAGGGTGCTGTTCCGACATGGTGACATTGATTTTCACTCCCATTTTCTCCTCGATAGATGGCACTGTTGCCGAGAGCTTGTTTAAGATTGCCTCGTGGTGGGCGGGCGAGGCGGTCAGGTGCATTTTCACGCTTCCGTCGGCCATTCGTGCCGACTGTGCCCCCTCCATCAACTGCTCTTCCAATGGGGTGCGTGTGCCATCGGCGCTATGGTGGAATGTGAGGAGTGCTTTCGGCAAGTTGCCGTAATTGAGTCCTTCCGGGCCGATAATTCCCCGGATCACATCTTTCTGCCTTCCTTCGGCAAGGAGCTCGTCGACACCTTTGCCGAGATTACGGCGAAGCACGGCATCCAGTTCGTCGAAGAAAGCTATGTGGTGGATGTCGCGTAGCAGAAGGTCGACATCGCTCCCTTCCTGAGCCTTCTCATCCTTGCCGTCGACAAATGCAAACAGAGCTTTGAACATTCGGGAAGCTGCTCCGGAGGCTGGTACAAATTTTGTGACCTCACCCCCCGATGCAAGGTAAGCGTCCCAGGCGGCAACGGCTTGGGTCTGCTGTTCGGGCGTCAATATCGTGATACCTTCGCCGGGGCGGGCGGAGTCGAATATGCGGAGATAGGGGAAACCGGTGCGGAAACGTTCCACCTGCCGGATAACAGTTTCAGGGTCGATGCCTCGTTTTTCAAGCAAGGCATTATCTTCAGTGGTCAGCATGACATCTAAGGTTAGTTATAATCGGGTTTGTATGTTTTCTAATGCAAAGTTAAGTAACTTTCAGCTATTCCACAATAATAAATCCGACTGTTTCTCAAAATAAACGCCAGCTGTATTGATCTTGTTTAGAGCCGTTCCTTAATACTGAAAACGCCACCTTGTGGGCGGCGTTGAAAATCAGTTGTATTGGGGATTTACGGGATGATAAAGCCAATTGCGGTAGGGTTTGCCGAGCAGCCGCACAATGCGATGCCAGAATGAGTCTCCGTCTTCGGTGAAAATCTGTTTGTTGGCCGGTTTGGGAGCCACGGCCCACACATGCTGCTCGATTTCAGATTCGAGCTGACCGGCACCCCAGCCGCTGTATCCCACGAAAAACCGCATTTTGCCGTCGGTGTCAAGACCCATGTTCACGTATTTCCTGACATCTTCGAAATCACCGCCGATGAAAAGATCGTCGGCAATCTGCCGCGCCCCCGGGAAGGTGTTTCCCAGAGTGTGAAGATAAAAAAGGCGGTCGCACGACAGCGGCCCTCCGCAGTAAATTGGAAGATCAACATCGTCGTCGATGCCTTCGATAGCCTCGCCGAGAGTGTAGCCGGTGGGTTTGTTCAGGACAAGCCCCATGGCTGATTTGCCCGGTTCGTATTCAACGAGCGAGATGACGCCATGGTTGAAATATTCCTCTCGCAGAAAAGGTTCGGCGACAAGAATCGAACCTACTGCGGGAGTGCCTGTGGGCAGGTTGATCTTGAAGAGCGAGGAATCCAGATCGGGCATTTCCATATCCATAATTTTGACTTAGTAATATTACTTATTGGTCGGCGGTAGTCTGTGACTGTCGGTCCTGTTGGCGAAATTACCAAATTTTTATACAAAAAACAAATTTCAAGACGTTCATTTTGGTAAAAATGCAGAAAATTTGGCAACAATTCCAATATTAAGACAAAATGGCAACAGAATTTGTTGCCATTTTTTACGAAATATCATATTGGGGGGGCGGCTCGGCGGTGACGGAATCAGCCGGGAAGCGATGCCAGATAATTGTCGGCGTCGAGTGCGGCGCGACATCCAGAGGCAGCAGCGTTTATGGCCTGCATGTATATGGGATCCGACACGTCGCCGGCAGCGAAAACGCCGTCGACCGAGGTGCGTGTTGTGGGTGACTCCACGATGATAAAGCCTTCAGGATTCAGCTTCAGTTTGTCACGGAAAATGCCGGTGTTGGGCGTGTGGCCTATTGCGAGGAAGAAACCGTCGATGTCAATGTCGAAGTGGCGTTCGCGGTCTGTGCCTTTGTGCTCCACAAGGTGGGCGCCTTCAAGCACATCGTTGCCGAAAAGTCCTGTGGTATTGGTGTTGAAAAGGATCTCTATGTTGGCGCGTTCACGCAGACGCTGCTGCATTGCCTGCGATGCGCGAAGATAATCCTTGCGGACAATCATATATACTTTAGATGCAATGCCTGAGAGGTAGATGGCCTCCTCGCAGGCAGTGTCACCGCCGCCGACCACGGCCACGCGTTTCTTGCGGTAAAAGAAACCGTCGCATGTGGCGCATGCCGACACGCCCATGCCCATATATTTCTGTTCATCGGGCAATCCGAGGTAGCGGGCGGAGGCGCCGGTGGCGATAATCACTGCATCGGCTTTGATTTCGTTGTCGGGGCCCAAAGTGAGAGTGAACGGACGCTGCGAGAAGTCGACCGAGGTTACAGTCCCCGAGATCAGTTTGGTGCCGAGATTTTCAGCCTGTGATCTCATGGCTGCAACAAGATCGCCACCCTGAATACCTTCGGCAAAGCCGGGGTAATTCTCTACAAGTGTGGTGGTGATAAGCTGACCGCCAGGCTGCATGCCCTCGATCAGAACCGGTGAGAGATTGGCGCGTGACGCGTATATGGCTGCCGTGTAACCGGCGGGGCCTCCGCCGATTATGGCGCATCGTGTGGTTATTTCATTCATTGTGTATGCTTGGTTTGGATGGTTTCGTCAGATTGTTTTATTTTTGAATTCATTTGATCAAAGATCAAAAATATCATCGAAGATCGACAACCTCGACTTTGGGGTATTGTTTCGACGGGAATCTGAAAGCGGTAGCAGGTGGCACTTTGGCCTGTGGCTTGATACTGGAGATATTGATGCCGATGATGTGGCCGTTGCGGTCTTTTACGGTCAGCGCAGAGGGGAGATTGGTTGCTTTTTTGATGGTAATCACCACTTCTGCTATATCGGTTTTGCCGCGTGGCGTGAGTTTCACCTTCTCGGTGCCTGCAGCCGCTTTCATGCTCTGGGTCTTGAAGCTCCCGGAGAGAGACGAAATGATTACGAGCGGATTGATCTGCGCGAGTTCATCGGCAGTTGGCTCGGTGATGTTCACTTCGCCTGCCGACGGTGCATAGGCCCACTGGGTGCGTCCGTCAAACCATACTTTCATTTGAGGTGTGGACAGATGAAAATTCTTCCCGGCCATGGTGACCGACCCGGTTGACGAAGTGTTGTTTTGGCGGATAGTGAACACGGCTTCGATGCATTTATGGCTTTTCAGAGCCGAAACCATGCGTTTTACGGCAGCATCGCCGGCATTGTCGGCGCAGGCACAGGGTGACGCCGCCGAAAGTGCCGTCAGCCATATCGCAAGAACCGTAAATATTGAATATAATGTTTTACACATATTATTATCTGTCTTATACATCGTTTAAAACGACTTCAGAACCCCGATTGTTTGCAGCCTGTCAGTCGCGCTCATTGATAATCGAGCCGAGTTGCAGCGAATCAACCAAAATGTCGCGAGGGGCGCTTCCCTTGCCGGGCCCTACGATGCCGGCACATTCGAGCTGATCCATGATCTTGCCTGCGCGCACGTAGCCTACACTCAGTCGACGCTGAATCCACGATGTGGATGCCTTGCCTGTAGACACCACAATTTCCGCCGCCTCGTTGAACAGCGGATCGCGGTCGGTCAGGCTACCCGAACGTGCACCCTGCGATGCGTCGTTGTCGGTCTGGTCGGGAATCGGGAGAAAATAGGGATGCTCGAAACCGGGCTGATTGGATATGAAAGCACACATCCGTTTCACTTCTGGTGTATCGATAAACGCACACTGCACACGATCCATGATGCCGTCGCGCGAGAATATCATGTCACCGCGGCCTATCAGTTCGTTGGCGCCGTTGCAGTCAAGAATGGTGCGCGAGTCGACCATCTGAGTGACACGGAAGGCGATGCGGCCCGGGAAGTTGGCCTTTATAAGACCGGTGATTACATTGGTAGACGGACGCTGTGTGGCGATGATCATGTGGATGCCTACGGCACGTGCTTTCTGGGCGATACGTGCGATGGGGGTCTCGATGGCTTTGCCCTGGGTCATGATAAGGTCGGCGAACTCGTCGATAATCACCACGATGTAGGGGAGATAGCGGTGACCTTTCTCGGGATTGAGTTTCTTGTTGATGAAGAGTTTGTTGTAGTTGGTCACTTTTACTTCGCCGGCGCTTTTGAGCAGGTCGTAGCGCTGATCCATCTCAACGCAGAGCGAATTGAGGGTGCGTAATGCGTTTTCGGGATTTGTTACCACCGCTTCCTCCTCGTCGGGAAGTTGCGCTAAAAAGTGGTTCTCCAGGCAGGCGTAGTTGCTGAACTCCACCATCTTGGGGTCAATGAGCACAAATTTTAGCTCTGCCGGATGTTTCTTGTAGATCAGCGAGGCAATAATGGTGTTCAGACCGACCGATTTACCTTGACCGGTGGCACCGGCTATGAGCAGGTGAGGCATCTTGGTGAGGTCGGCGATGTAGATTTTATTGGAAATAGTGGCGCCCATAGCCATCGGCAGCTCATAGTCGCACTCCTGGAATGCCTTTGATGACAGGACGGAATGAATCGACACTGTCTGCGGATCGCGGTTAGGCACTTCTATGCCGACCGTTCCTTTGCCGGGCATGGGCGCGATGATGCGTATGCCTATGGCTTTGAGTTTAAGGGCTAAATCGACATTGCGCTGCTTGATGGATGCGATTTTCACGCCGTCGCCCGGCACAAATTCATAGAGGGTGACAGTAGGGCCTACGGTTGCTTCAAGTTTGTCGATGGTGATGTTGAACTTAGCCAGCGCCTCGATGATGCTGGTCTTCTTGTTCTCAAGTTCCCGTATGTCGACAATACTCTCTTTCTGCGGCAATATATTAAGGAGATCAAGTCCCGGACGGGTATAATGCGAAAGCTCGGCTGTCGGATCGAAAAGTGTTTCGGGGCCGACATGCTCCACTGCCTCTATTTTATTGGCTACGACAGTAAGTTCGGCTTCTGCGGGCGCAACGGTGGCCTTTTCAGCAGAGGAAACGGTTGCTTTTTCAGCAGGAGCTTCGGTTGTTTTATCTGTGGCCGGCTCAACATATTCTGTAACAGAAGCTGTTTTAGCCTCGGTTGCAGGGGCCTCAATGGCGGGTTCGGCAGGGGGAATCTCAGCAGGTGTCTCGGCAGTGAGCGCTGCGGCGGGTGTCGCTGGCTGTTCGCCGGGGGTGATGGCGTATTCATCGGTCTCGGGGATGCTGTCGTCGAATCCTAAGGCTACCGGTGTCACAGATTCGGTCTGATGTACCGGTTTTTGTTCATCTTCGGCATCACCTTCAAGCGATGAATTCTTCATTGCCGCAACCACGCGGGCCTGTTCCTCCTCGCGTTCCATGCGTATCTGCTCGGCTCGTTCGTGGCGGGCTTTTTTCATGTCGCGGTAGCGACGGTATATTTCAATAAAATCGTTGAGATACAGGAATATTACAGCAGAAATAAGCACAAGCGACACAAGCGCGGCGCCCACCCACTGGATATGACGTATGAGGAATTCATTGACATACCGGCCATGAACACCTCCTATAAGAAATTCCGAGTCGGTCCAGAGTGCAAAAAAACCGCCAACGACTGAAATCACTATCGCCACGAGCAGAGCCTTGAAAGTTGATGACCAGAAGTTGATTTTTCGAACGCCCATCAGCCCGAGACCGAGCATCACAAGGTAGATAATGCTCACAAATGATCCTAATCCAAGACCTTGTGCGAAAATATATTGCGCAACCACTGCGCCTATCACTCCCGATGTGTTTTCAACGGGTGTGGCGCCCGAGGCGAGTTGATCCACCGAGTGTGCGGCCACCGCACTTTGGTCAGGGGTGCCTGCACGTAGAAAAGATATGGCGGCTATGAGAATATAAACGGCCACTGCAATCAGCACGGTGCCGAAAAACGCATGTGTGCGCCGGTGCATGAAAAATCTGACAAATGCCGTTTCGCTCAACGGTTTGCGTTCTTTGCGCTGAGCGGCTCTCTCGGCCTGACGGCGCGCCTTGTCGGCGGCACGTTCCGAGCGGCGTATCTGGCGCTCGGCTTCGCGCTCGGCCATCAGTTCGTCGCGGCGGGCTTTTTCAGCCGCTTCTATGCGGCGCGCCTCTTCGAGCCGTTCGTTTGTTTCACGTTGGCGGCGCTGCCGGTCGCGGCGCTGGATCTCCTCGCGGGTTGCGGAGGAATCGGCGGTGTCGCGGCGACGACGCGTGCGGGGTTGCGCAGCCGGCTGCATGTCGTCGTCGCGGGAGTCACGGCGCACAGCTGCACGCTGCCGCTGCTGGGGACGGAGCATGGCTTCGCCCCCATATAGGAGGTCGGGATCGTAATCTATGCCGTTGGGTGGGGTGTTATATGTGTCCATAGCGGATTTTGTGTCTGATGAATTGGTGAAGATATCATATTGTGACTTCATTGCAAAGTTAAGGAATTTCCATCACATTTCAATCTCTAAAAATCACGGGTGAACAAAAAATCTTTATATATTTCCTTTTTAGGGAAATTTGGAGTAACTTTGCGGTCGTGAACCGAACACACCGTCGGCAATGAAAGACGAAAAACTCCTCACGGCAGCACGCGGTATTCTCGAGCGTTACCTCAAAGATCATGGTCTGCGGCGTACTCCCGAGCGATTTGCCCTGCTTGAAAGAGTTTTCTCTACCGGCGACCACTTCTATGTGGATGTGCTGTGCGAAGCCATGGAGCTTGAAGGGTATCATGTGAGCCGTTCCACGGTCTATGCCACCATGCAGCTCTTTTTCGACGCCGGTCTTGTGCGCCGGCATCAGTTCGGCAATCAGCCTGCGCAGTACGAACGTGCGGTTCCCGGCGACACGCGAAGCCATCTGCATCTGCTGTGCACCGTTTGCGGGCGTGTCCGCGAGGTACGTGATCAGGCTCTGATGGAGTCAGTGCAGACGCGTCCCTATGTCAATTTTCGGCCGCAGTCGTGTGCCGTCTACGTCTACGGCATCTGCCGAAGATGTCAGCGCCGCAAAGATACCGCGCGGCAACAATAATGATAATTCATCAAAAACCATCTGCTTGGTAAAGCTATAAATCAGAAAAAACAATGAAAGTTGACGTTTTGCTCGGCCTCCAGTGGGGCGACGAAGGTAAAGGTAAGGTTGTCGACGTGCTCACACCGCGTTACGATGCCGTGGCCCGCTTCCAGGGTGGCCCCAATGCCGGTCACACTCTCGAGTTCGACGGTAAGAAATATGTGCTCCGTTCGATTCCTTCGGGCATTTTCCAGAACGGCCAGACCAATATCATCGGTAATGGCGTGGTGCTCGACCCCGTGCTATTCCGCGAGGAAGCCGAGGCGCTTGAGAAATCGGGCGTTGACCTTAAGAATGTGCTCAAGCTTTCGCGCAAGGCCCATCTGATTCTTCCCACACACCGTCTGCTCGACGCCGCCGGCGAAAAAGCCAAAGGTGATGCCAAAATCGGCACAACGGGCAAAGGTATCGGGCCCACATACACCGACAAGACTTCGCGCAACGGTCTCCGTCTCGGTGATGTGGAAGATCCCGCTATAGCCAAAGCTAAATATGAAGCTCACCGAAACGCCCATCTGCAGCGCCTTGCCACCCTCGATGCTACTCCCGATGCCGCAACTCTGGCCGAAATGGAGGAGAAATGGCTCAGCGCCATCGACTATCTCCGCCAGTTTGAGATTGTCGATTCCGAATTTCTCGTGAACCGGCTCCTTGCCGACGGCAAGAAAGTGCTCTGCGAAGGTGCACAGGGCACTATGCTCGATGTTGACTTCGGCTCATATCCTTTCGTAACGTCATCCAACACAGTCTGCGCCGGTGCCTGCACCGGTTTAGGTATCGCCCCCAACAAAATCGGCGAGGTTTACGGTATCTTCAAAGCCTACTGTACACGAGTTGGATCAGGTCCTTTCCCTACCGAGCTTTTCGACGAGACCGGTAAGAAAATCCGCGATCTCGGCCATGAATATGGCGCAGTGACAGGTCGCGAACGCCGCTGTGGCTGGGTCGACCTTGTGGCTCTCCGCTATGCCATCATGATCAATGGTGTTACTCAGCTGATCATGATGAAAAGCGACGTCCTCGACGACTTCGACACCATCCGTGCCTGCGTTGCCTACAAGGTCAACGGCAAGGAGACCCGCGATTTCCCCTTCTCGATCGAGACCGGAACAGTGGAACCTGTCTATGTCGACATCAAGGGATGGAACAAACCCATGACATCGATCACATCCGAGGATCAGTTCCCCAAAGAGTTCTCCGATTATATCGCGTTCCTTGAAAAAGAGCTGCAGACCCCGATTAAGATTGTATCGGTAGGTCCTGACCGCACCCAGACCATCGAACGCAAATAACCGCACTATTATCCGAGTGCATAAAACCGACAGCCGGTAAGCGAATTCGCTTACCGGCTGTCGGTTTTATTGGAGTTGGGAATATTTGCGGGGATTATTTTACGGTGACCTTGAGAGCCTCGGATGCGCGGGTTGCTTTGGCACGGGCTTCTTCGACGGTGTCGGCAGTGGCGAGAATCACGCCCATGCGGCGGTGTCCTTTGATTTCGGGTTTGCCGAAGATGCGGATCTGTGTGCCGGGCTCTTCAAGCACTTTCTCAAGATTGTCGAATTCGATCTCTGTTGTGTTGCCCTCGACCACAACGGCACGGGAGCATGAAGGACCGTAGAAGCGGATGCCGGGCACAGGCAGACCGAGCAATGCGCGGGCGTGCAGGCCGAACTCGCTCAGATCCTGCGAAATCATAGTAACCATACCGGTGTCGTGGGGGCGGGGAGAAACCTCGCTGAAAATGGCGTGATCATCCTTTATAAACAACTCAACGCCGAAAATGCCGTAACCGCCGAGAGCATCGGTGATTTTGCGTGCGATGTCGCGGGCCTCATCGAGTGCCTGTGCGCTCATGGGTTGGGGCTGCCATGATTCGCGGTAGTCGCCATTGACCTGAATATGGCCGATCGGCTCGCAGAAAGTGGTGCCGCTGATCGAACGCACTGTGAGCAGTGTGATTTCGTAGTCGAATTTCACGAATCCTTCAACAATGACACGGCCTGCACCGGCGCGACCTCCCTCCTGGGCTTCTTTCCATGCAGCTTCGATGTCGGCGGGAGACTTGATGGTTGACTGACCGTGCCCCGAAGAACTCATCACGGGCTTCACCACGCAAGGGATGCCGATTTCAGCAACTGCTTTTTCAAATTCCTCTTTTGAGGATGCAAAGCGATAGGGCGAGGTGGGCAGGCCGAGCTCCTCGGCAGCCAGTCGACGGATTCCCTCACGGTTCATGGTGAGCCATGCCGCGCGGGCGGTAGGAGTCACATGGTAACCCTCTTTTTCAAGTTCGACGAGTACCGGGGTGGCGATAGCCTCCACTTCGGGGATGATGTGGTCGGGTTTCTCCTCTTCGATCACTTTTCGCAATGCCTCGGGATCGAGCATGTTGAACACGTGGCAGCGGTGAGCCACCTGCATTGCGGGTGCGTTGGGATATTTGTCACAGGCCACAACCTCTACGCCATAGCGCTGGAGTTCGATGGCTACTTCCTTGCCGAGTTCGCCGCTTCCTAAAAGGAGGGCTTTACGGCCCGAGGGTGTCATTACAGAACCTATTTTTGCCATTGTCTGATATATGAATTTACGGAAATGTGGGATTGGGAGAGATGCTGCGTGAGTGCAAAGTTACGGAATATCCGCCTACTGTGCAATAGTTTTCAGGTTGCCGGAAACTGAAAACGGGTCAATCAAAAGAGCCTCTGGCGTCAGTGTTGATGATGGGTGTGGCCGGTTCGTCGGAGCTGAGTACCACCAGCAGGTTGCTCACAAGTGAAGCTTTCTGCGCAGGTGTAAAATCGGCTACTTTACGTTCATCAATCTGATTCAGAGCCATCTGTACCATGCTCACGGCTCCCTCGACAATCTTCTCGCGTGCCGAGATGATGGCATCGGCCTGCTGGCGTCGCAGCATCACAGCGGCGATTTCGGGTGCGTAAGCGAGATAGTTGAGACGAGCCTCCACCACTTCCATGCCGGCGATGCTGAGGCGTTCGTTGATTTTGTGTTCGAGAAGTTCGTTTATTTCCTCGCCGCCTGATCGCAGTGTCAGTTCGTTTGACGTCGGGTCGTTGTTGTCATAGGCGAATCGCCCGGTGACTTCGCGGAGTGCTGCGTCGCTCTGAATGCGTACGAAGCTTTCGAGAGCATTCATATTGGCGGCTGAGCCGAGAGCGGCATTGCCCGGAACATCAATGTCGAAGACAACACGATAGGTGTCGCGGATTTTCCATACCAATACCATGCCTATAAGCACGGGGTTGCCCTGTTTGTCGTTTACCTTTATTGGGTCGATGTCCATGTTGCGCACGCGAAGCGATATTTTGCGTTTTGACATGAGCGGGTTGACCCAGTAGTAACCGACTTTGGAAAATGTGCCCATATATTTTCCGAAGAAAATCATCACGCGGGTTTCGTTAGGCTCCTGAACCACATAGCCGACGCAGCAGAATATGAAAAGGACAACCAGCAGCACCGACAGCGGGGCTGCCCATGCGGTGTGTTCTTCGATATTCGACATGGCGAAAACCATAAGGGCGGGAATAATGATCAATACTACAAGCAGCATCATGAATCCGGAGAGATACCATCCTTTGTAGGGCGTCTCTTTCAGCTCGACATGTGTGCCGGGATTGTCTGTGGGGGTATGCATATTTGAAAATTTAGTTATTTATATACTGAGTTGAGATCAGAGTCGTAGTGAGGGGAATGCCTGCCTTGCTATTTCAAGTTTGTCGGCCGAGCCTACGTCGAACCACTGATAATCAGTCGGGAGCGTAAATCTGACAATGTTGGATTCAGCTGCCGCCGACAGATAAAATGAAATGATTGAAAATGGCACGATTGCTCCGGGAGTGTGCTCATCGTCGGCCAACTCTTCATGGTATTGCCGCAGCAGTGGCAACAATGCGGGGTTGACAATGTGCACGCCGTCGAATGGCGAGGCCTCGTCAGCTGTGCCGGGAGCAAAACCTGCAGGGCGAGTCTCACCGGTCTTGCAGTTCTCCCACCCGACGAGACGGTTGTTATAGCCGTTGAACCAGAGTTGACGGGAGGAACTGCGCTGCGAGCAGAGCAGAGTTGCGTCGGCTTTGGTTGCCTTGTGGAAATCTATCATCAGCGAAAGCGGAAGATCGGTGAGGATGTCGGCATTGTGAATCAGCACCGGTTCATTTTCGCCGAGAAGCGCGAGAGCTTTCAGCAGTCCGCCGCCGGAGTCGAGCAGTCGATCCGTTTCGTCGCTGACAGCAATGTTGAGTCCGAAATTGCGGTTTGCCTGAAGGAAATCGACAATCTGCTGTCCGAAGTGATGAATATTCACTACTATATCGGTGATTCCGGCAGCGGCAACGCGCTCAATGACGCGTTGGAGCATCGGAACACCATCGACAGGCACGAGCGCCTTCGGATGCCGGAGTGTAAATGGCCTTAGCCGTGTGCCCAGTCCGGCGGCGAATATCATAGCTTTCATTTATCGCTTTTGTAGCTTTTCTGGGGATATCGAAGAAATGAATCGAAGATAACGTCAACGTCGTGCGGCTCGAGTGTCTGAGCGATATTCTGCTCACGGTGCAACAGTTGCACCCTGACACCATATTTTTTATTCAGATGCCGGGCAACTGCATCGGCCGCATACACCGAGCGGTGCTGGCCGCCAGTACAGCCGAAATTCACCGACAGATTGGTGAATCCGCGTTGCAGATAGCGCTCGACCGAGGCGTCGACAATCCGCTCGACATTCTCGATGAACGGAGCAATCTCGCCGTCGGTTTCGAGGAAATCGCGCACCGGTTTGTCGAGACCGGTGAGATGTTTGAATGGTTCATATCGGCCGGGGTTGTGTGGCGCCCGGCAGTCGAATATAAAGCCGCCTCCGTTGCCTGAATTGTCGACCGGGAGACCTTTCTTATACGAGAAACTCGTCACGGCAACCGTGAGGGCGTTGTCCTTAACCGGAATGTCATGACGCAGCGGCTTTTCCGCTATTGATTTAGCTTCGGTGCCCCATTTGGCGTGAATCTTATCGGCCAACCGGGTTATATACGGGAATCGACTTGATATTTCTGACAACTGACAAACATGCAGCAAATTGTCGGCTCCTGCCGGCAGGGATTTCAGGAAGTGCGGCTTATGTTCCAGCCAGCCGCGGAAACCGTATGCTCCAAGTGTCTGGAGCACCCTGAACAGAACAAAGCAGGGGAGTCGCCGACGGAAATCCGCGGCATCGAATGCCGGGTTTATATTCAGCATTTCCGATATATAGGCCTCGATGAGCGCATCCTTTAATTCCTGTGGATAGGCGGCGCGGGCCTGCCATACAAATGAAGCCACATCGTAGGCACCCGGACCTCTGCGTCCACCCTGAAAGTCGATTACTGTGAGGTTGTTATCCTTGTCGACCATTACATTGCGGCTCTGGAAATCGCGAACCATAAAGGTGTCCCAACGGTCGCTGTCGCGGAGAATCTCCGCCGCGAGCGCGTCGAAATCATCCTGTAGTTTGTTCTCGTCGAATCCAATGCCCGACGGTTTCAGAAAACAATATTTGAAATAATTGAGATCCCACAGGACCAGACGGGGGCTTAGCGATGCATCGGGATAGCAGCGCGAGAAGTCAAGGCTTTCGGCTCCTTGGTGTTGCAGCCGTGAAAGTATGCGCATGCAATTTTCGAGTATCAGCCTGTCGGAGGGCGTATAGTGCCGCGATTCACGTGAACACGCAAGCCGTTCGAAAACCGATTCGTCGCCGGCATATGTCTGGATATATGCCTCGAATCCCGGCGTATGGGCAAGCACACGTGGAACAGGTATGCCTTTTTCAGCGAAATGCCCGGAAAGATAAACAAATGCACGGTTTTCAGGGAGATCGTCGCCGCATGTGCCCGCCAGAAGGCCGTTGCGGGAGTCGATACGGTAATACCGCCGGTCTGATCCTGCACCGGCCATGCGGCAGATGTCGGTTGCCGTGAAATCGCCATGCGAGAGCGACAGCAGACGCTCTATATCTTGAGAATTGATTTTTTCCATAGGTTGCTGATGCAAAAGTAGCTAATTTTCTGCAAAAAATTTCTTAACTTTGCGATAAAATTACGACACGCCCTGTATATGGCCGAAAACACATTGCTCGACCGCCTCGACGGTATCGAGGCTCGTTTCCAGGAGGTTTCCACACTGATCACCGATCCGGCTGTGATAGCCGACATGAAGCGCTATGTGCGCCTCAATAAAGAGTATCGCGATCTCGAGCGACTCACAGCCGCCACACGCCGCTACCGCGACCTGCTCGGCAACATTGCCGAATCAAAGGAGTTGCTCGAAAACGAGAATGACGAGGAGATGCGAGCTATGGCCCGCGAACAGCTTTCGCAGGCGCAGGAAGCGCTTCCCGCCCTTGAAGAGGAGATCAAGATCATGCTGATTCCCGCCGATCCCGAGGATGCCCGCAATGCGATTGTGGAAATACGCGGAGGTACAGGTGGAGATGAAGCGGCTCTTTTTGCCGGCGACCTGTTTAAAATGTACACCCGCTATTGCGAGTCGAAGGGATGGCAGGTATCGGTTACCAGTTTCTCGGAGGGAGCGGCAGGCGGTTTCAAGGAAATAGTCTTTGCTGTCTCCGGTGAAAGTGTCTACGGCACACTGAAATATGAAAGCGGCGTGCACCGTGTGCAGCGTGTGCCGGCAACCGAGACCCAGGGTAGGGTGCACACCTCGGCAGCCACCGTCGCGGTGCTTCCCGAGGCAGAGGCTTTCGATGTGGAGATCAATGAAGGCGAAATCAAGTGGGAAACTTTCCGAAGCGGCGGCGCCGGCGGCCAGAATGTCAACAAGGTGGAATCGGGCGTGCGCCTGCGCTACATGTGGCATAATCCCGTGACAGGCCAGACTGATGAAATACTGATAGAATGCACCGAAACGCGCGACCAGCCGAAAAACAAGGAGCGCGCACTCAGCCGTTTGCGCACTTATATTTATGACCGCGAACATCAGAAATATGTCGACGACATTGCGTCGCGACGCCGCACCCTCGTATCAACCGGCGACCGTTCGGCCAAAATCCGCACATACAACTTCCCTCAGGGACGCATCACCGATCATCGCATAAACTACACCATATATAATCTGCCGGCATTTCTCAACGGCGATATACAGGATTGCATCGACCACCTCATTATCGCCGAGAACGCTGAAAAACTTAAGGAAGCGGAATTATAGTCCGTTTCCGGCCTGAATATGTTGTATTTACTGAATATCACTTTTTACGACAATATATGAAACGTAAGGAAATCATCGACCACATCAGAGAGAAACGCTCGTTTCTCTGCGTGGGCCTCGACACCGACATCAAAAAACTCCCCAAGTGCATCACCGACTCTGCTGAAAATGTCTACGATGCGCTGATGACTTTCAACAAAGCCATAATCGATGCCACCGCGCCCTATTGCGTGGCTTTCAAACCCAACACCGCCTTCTATGAGGCTCACGGAGTGGAGGGCTGGCGCGCGCTCGCCGACACTTGCGCGTATATCCGCAGCCGCTATCCCCGTCATTTCGTGATTGCCGACGCCAAACGCGGCGACATAGGCAACACCTCTGCAATGTATGCGCGTGCATTCTTCGAGGATATGAATTTCGACGCCATCACCGTTGCGCCCTATATGGGTAGCGACAGCGTGAAACCGTTCCTCGGTTTCGACGGCAAATGGGTGATACTGCTGGCTCTCACATCCAATCCCGGTTCAATGGATTTCCAGCTCACCGAGGACCGTCAGTGCCGCCGTCTGTTCGAGAAAGTAATCGCCGAATCGGGCCGCTGGGCAACTCCCGAAGAGATGATGTATGTGGTCGGCGCCACACGCGGCGAAATGTTCAAGGATATACGCGTTGCAGCTCCCGAAAGTTTCCTGCTCGTCCCCGGTGTGGGCGCTCAGGGTGGTTCGCTCGAGGAAGTTTGCCGCTATGGCATGACCGACGACTGCGGTCTGCTGGTGAATTCGTCGCGTGCCATCATCTATGCCTCCAAAGAGGCCGACTTCGCCGAGGCGGCAGGCGCCTCCGCCAAAGCCGTAGCCTCCGATATGGCGGGATTTCTTGACACCTATAGCAAAATTTAACCTGTGATTCTTTGACAGTCACCCGAAAAAATGCTATTTTTGCAATCCCAACACAAGCTTTAAAACTCAAACTACTCATTTTATAGATTTAAAAATGAAAATAGACGATTACAATTTTGCCGGCAAGAAAGCCATCGTACGCGTTGACTTCAATGTGCCCCTGGACGAAAACGGTAACATCACCGACGACACCCGTATCCGCGGTGCACTGCCCACCCTCAAGAAAATCCTCAACGATGGCGGCAGCCTCATCATCATGTCGCACATGGGCAAGCCCAAAGGCAAAGTAAATCCCAAATTCTCTCTGCTCCAGATCCGCGACGCCGTGGCTAAAGCCCTCGGCACCGACGTGGAGTTCGCTCCCGACTGCGCAAATGCATCTGAAGCCGCAGCCAACCTCAAGCCCGGTCAGGTGCTTCTGCTTGAAAACCTCCGTTTCTATCCCGAGGAGGAGGGCAAGCCCGTCGGCATCGAGAAGACCGACCCCGGCTACGACGCAGCCAAGGCTGAAATGAAACAGCGTCAGAAAGAATTCGCAAAGAAACTCGCCTCTTACGCCGACGTTTACGTAAACGATGCCTTCGGCACCGCTCACCGCAAGCACGCTTCCACCGCTGTCATCGCCGACTACTTCACCGCCGACAACAAGATGCTCGGTTACCTCATGGAGAAGGAAGTGCAGGCAGTTGACAAAATCCTCAGCGACATCAAGCGTCCCTTCACCGCCATCATGGGTGGCTCGAAAGTATCTACTAAGATCGGTATCATCGAGAACCTTATGGATAAGGTCGACACCCTCATCCTCTGCGGCGGCATGACCTATACTTTCGCTAAAGCACAGGGTGGCCATGTAGGCAACTCCATCTGCGAGGAGGACAAACTTGACCTCGCCCGTCACATCATGATGCTGGCAGCTGAAAAGGGTGTTAAACTCATTCTCGGCAGCGACTGCGTGGCCGCCGATTCCTTCAGCAATGACGCCAATACCAAGGTTTGCGACGTGATGGACATTCCCGACGGCTGGGAAGGTCTCGATGCAGGTCCCAAGACCCGCGAGCTTTTCCGCGAAAACATCGTAAACGCCAAGACAATTCTTTGGAACGGTCCTGCCGGCGTTTTCGAATTCGACAACTTCACCGCCGGTTCCCGTGCAATCGCCGAGGCTATCGTTGAGGCAACCAAGAATGGAGCCTTCTCGCTCGTAGGCGGCGGCGACTCTGTTGCCTGCGTAAACAAATTCGGCCTCGCCGACGCTGTAAGCTACGTTTCCACCGGTGGTGGCGCTCTTCTCGAGGCCATCGAGGGCAAGACTCTCCCCGGCGTAGCTGCAATCAACGGCAAATAATCATTGACAGCCCCCGACACCGCAAGGTGTTACGAACAATCTAAAAAGGCGCTGTGTCAAAATGCTTGACACAGCGCTTATTCTACCCGGATGAGCCATTATGATACACCCTCTTTTTAGTTCGGTGCGCTGCCTCTGTTATCTGTTGGAACGGACGATGGAGATAAAACAGTCGAGCGCTTTGGCAAACAGCAGCAGCAGAAACGGGAATGAGCCATAGGTGAGACGTGCCCAGTCGCTCATCGCGCCTAACATCGCCGCGATGTGACTGGTGAAAACCATCCCCCACAGATATGCCACAAGCCACGGAAACCGGCGTCGGCGTATCCACATCACAATGATGCCTGCCAGACATATCAGCAGAAACAGATATACACACCCCATGTTCGGCATATAAGGAACCAAAGCCACATAGATCCATCGGTCAGGGTTTATTGTCAGCAGATTGGAGGAGACATCGGCCCGCAGTCGCGATGTGAGCGCCCGTCCAGTGTTTGCAGGATCATGGACCAGCGCTTTGTTAACCACATGCTGCATTTCCACGGCGCAACTGTCGATTTTTAAAAGCGCATGAGTTTCATTGAAATAGTGATTGACGGGGAGGTATCTGTCTTCGTCGGAGAATGCGTTGAAGTCATGGAGCATACGGCGTAACTCGGGATTCCCGACAAGTTCCGGTTTCATCAGTCCGTAGTGTCTTACAAAATGGTAATTGTTGATATAGCTGATGATGGTGATGCCGTCGTAGCCGTAGCGGCTCTTGATAGCGTTTCGGTATTCCCATACCGTTGCCGACACTGCAATCACCCCAGCCAGACCGACCAATCCTGCCGCGGCACGCCATTTCGGAGAGATGATTACGATCAGCCATATTAATGCGTAAACGGGAAGGAGATATATGTTGCCAGGCCGAACCGCCAACAACAGAAACAAAAGAAGTGTGATCCACAGCGCGTCGCTGATTTTCAATGAGCCGGGATTGACAATTATCCGTATCGAAAGCCACCCCAACAACATAAAGAGAAAACACGACACCAATTCGGTAGCGATATGACACATATACCACCAGCATAGCAGATAGGGGACAAAGAGGTAGAACGCAGTCAGGATGATGCCCGTCCTGCGGCCAATGCCGGCGATTCTGAATATGTGTCGCAGAAACATCACAGAGATCAGAAACAGCAGTTGCTGAAAAACACACAGCATTACGGGACCGGCGGCTCCGAACAAAGAGCGGAAAATCAGAATCAGATAGGGATACAGAGGGGTGCGCCACAGATCGACTTCGCCTTGCGAAAGTGTGACGGCAGCACGTTCATAGGTATATGTATCGTAATGGAATGCCGGCCCGTGGTGGTAAATTAGTACCAGTGCGGAGAATACCGTGGCGAGCATCATCAGTGTGCCCCAGTTCAACATTCTGTTTAGCCGCTCCCTTTCAGGCGAAAGAAAGAACCGCTCACTGAAAAAGCCGTTGAAAAAGCGATTGATGCGACCTGACATTTCTTTGTGATAAAATATTGCTGATTGGTAATGAATAATGCGGTGTGCCGGGTGAAACGACACACCGCATTATAATAGTATAATAGCAGTTTTATGTAACTGGTCGATATTATTAACAGTTACTTAGCTGACAGGCTAACTATGGGATAAACCTTAGCTGTGAGAAATCGGTAGCTTCGGATTATTCAGCGGGAGCTAAAGGAGCCTTGGCTACAGCGGGAGCCGCGGGAGTGGGGGCTACGGGCACAGCCGAGGGTGTAGGGGTCTGGAATTTTGCTTCCCAGCCGAGAGCTGACGCGCCGAGCACGGCGGCATCGGCCTCTTTGAGTTCCGACAGAAGCACTTTCACTTTCCCCTTCCAGATGGGCATCATGTTTTTCTCCATCGATTCGCGGAGAGGCTTCATGAGTATTTCGCCACTCTTTGCGAGACCGCCGAAAAGGATGAAAGCTTCGGGAGCGGAGAAAACGGTGAAATCGGCCAGCGCTGCACCGAGGATGTTGCCTGTGAAATCGAAGACATCTTTGGCGAGTTTGTCGCCGGCGATGGCTGCGTCGTATACATCTTTTGATGTGATTTCATCGGCGGGGATGTTGCGCAGTAGCGAAGGCTCGCTTGCACGTGCTTCAAGAAATTCGCGTGCCGACTGTGCAACGCCTGTGGCCGAGCAGTAGGTCTCGAGACAGCCGCGGCGACCGCAGCCGCAGAGACGGCCGTTGTTGCGCTTCACAATGATATGGCCGAGCTCGCCGGCGAAACCGTCATGACCATAGACAAGCTGACCGTTGATTACGATGCCTGAACCTACACCGGTGCCGAGGGTGATCATGATGAAATCCTTCAGACCGCGGGCTGCGCCGTAGGTCATTTCGCCGATGGCGGCGGCGTTTGCGTCGTTGGTGATCGACACTGGGATACCGAATTTGTCGCTGACGAGTTTTGCCAGGGGTATCGGAGTGGGCCAGGGCAGGTTGACACCCGATTCGATGGTGCCGGTATAATAGTTGGCGTTGGGAGCGCCGATGCCGATGCCGTGGATTTTGCCTACAGCGTCGTTGGCCTCGAGAAGTTTGGTGAGTTCGGTGTGAAGTTCGTCGAGATAACCCTCGATGGTGGGGTTTTTGCGTGTTTTGATTGATGAACTTGCGAGAACGACGCCGCGGGCGTCAACGATGCCGAAGACGGTGTTAGTGCCGCCTATGTCGATTCCGACTACGTAAGGTTTACTCATTATTCTATTAGATATGGTAAGAATGATTTATTTCTAAATGCAAATGTACAACTTATTTCAATCAAAGCCAACGAAACCGGTCGAAAATTGACCGGTTTCGTGGTAATTATGGTAAAAACAGAATCGTTTATTCGTTTTCGAGACCCTCGGAAGCAAGTGTTTCGGCCTCTTTGGAGGCGATATTGGGTTTCTCCAGGCCGTAGTTGTGTTTCTTGTCGAGGATAAGCAGCCAGATGCCGAAGAAAAGTGCAAGCACACCCAGTGCGGCGAACAGAAGCATGGGCACAGTGTAATTGCGCTTCAGTGGGTCGACCACGCCGGGGTTGCAGGCGTTGAGCACCACTCCGATCAATATCGGGAAGAGTGCCAGGCCGATATTCTGCACCCAGAAGATCAGCGAATAGGCCGAACCGAGATAGCGTTTGTCCATCACCTTGGGCACCGAAGGCCATAGGGCGGCGGGAACCAATGAGAAGCTGATGCCTAAAATGATGATGGCGGTGAATGCCAGCCATGCCGACGGATAGACGGGCAGAAGCAACGCGAACACGAGGTGACAGCATATCATGAGGATGGCACCGAGAATGAGCATCGATGCTCCTTTGCCTCTGTAGTCGAGATAAATGCCAAGTATGGGTGTGAGACATGCCGCGCCGATGGGGAACCAGCGGAAGATGTCGGCGGCGGCCTGTTCGGTCATCTGCAGGTTGCATTGCAGCATGTTGGTGGCATAGCGCTGGAAGGGGAAGATAGCCGAATAATAAAGCACGCAGAGCAGTGCGATAATCCAGAAAAGACGGCTTGAAAGGATGCGGCCCACATCGGAAAACTTGAACTCCTCTTCGGCGGTCTCGTCGCCTGTTATGGTCAGGCGGTCGGCTGCAAGCTCCTTGTCAAGACGGCTGTCCATGAATGTGAACACAATGAAGCAGATAAGACCTATCAGCAGCAGGGCGGTGCAGAAACCGATGGGGATGACTACTGTCGGGTCGTTTTTGCCCATCCAGTCGGCCAGACGGGGCGAGATCGAGAAGATAGCGAACACTCCCAGACGGGCAAGTGCCATCTCGATACCCATGGCCAACGCCATCTCTTTTCCTTCAAACCATTTGGCGAGTGTTTTCGACACTGTGATGCCGGCCATCTCGCAACCGCAGCCGAAGATCATGAAGCCGAGGGCGGCCAGTTTGGCGCTGCCGGGCATTTCGGTCCACCATGAACTGAGCCAGAGGTCGAACGGAGTGCCCTGGAACATGTCGGAAATGGCATACAGTTTTATGCAGGCACCGATTACCATCACCGATGCCGACAGTGTGCCGGTGAAACGGATTCCCATTTTGTCGAGAATCACACCCGCGATAATCAGAAATCCGAAAACGTTGAGAATATACTCCGCGCCGGCGTAGTAGCCGAATGCCTCGGGACTCCAGCCGCGCTGATTTTCGATAAGTGACTGGAGAGGCGACATTACGTCGACAAACATATAGGCGAAGAACATCATCGACGCCACAAGAATCAAAGCCGTCCAGCGGGCCCAGGCCTTGTCGGAAAGCAATTTTCTCACCTTCCCTTTCGGGTCGCTGAGGTTTGTAGTTTTATCCATTATGTGTGAAAAATGATAGGTTGCTGCAAAGATACAATTTTTTGATGTATTCTGCGTCCCCTCCGACGAAAAATCACTTCTGGTTGTTGACGATGGAGTTTGTCACATAGATGGTGAAGACGGGAAAAAGTGTTAGCCCCTCGGCCGAGAGGATTATGGCAAGCACTTTGCCTGTGATTGTCACCGGTGAAATCTCGCAACCTACCGTAGTGATGTTCAGGGCGGCCCACCATAGAGAACTCCAGTAGGAGTCGACAAGGGGATTTATGAAATGTTCCTCCACGAAAAACATCAGTGCTCCGAAATAAACCGACGCTATTACCCAGATGATATAGACCGCCATCATGCTCAGAGCTTTGTTGGATGTCAGCGCTCCCGAAATCAGCGCGAGCACATAGCCTGCGCGGATCATCGGCACAAATTTCATCACATAGCCCATCATCGGCGACAGCGACACTCCGAACGCCTCGATAAGGTTGAGCCATGGTATGCTGATGAGTATGAAAAAGATATTGGAGACAAAATAGTGCCACTTGCGGGGCGACAGAGACCATTCCACGAGTATGTCGGCCATGAACAGGAAGCAGACCCAGAACTGGAAACGCATATATCCGTGCGACGAGAGAAACGACACTCCCGAAAGTGTCTCGCGTGTGATCCACACCACCATGACAAGCGATGCCGCAAGCACGAGCAGATGGAGCACCAGCAATATGTGGCGCTGCAATGGTGTCAGTCCCGATGTGTCACTCGGTGTAAGTCGCATAATCAGATAGTTGAAACGGTATATTACATTAACGGCGGTGATGCCCGTTTTGTTCCACACAAAACATCCCCCGCAGGCTTTTGACGGCTTGTGCGGAGGATGCGAGTGAAGGAAAAAAGATGAAGTGTTTTTGTTGGATTGTAGTTTATGCGATGTTTTGGGAAGTCACCTTTGTCTCGCAGCCTTAAGCGTTGTAGACTGATTCGCCATGCTCGTAGATGTCGAGACCCTCCTCTTCAATGCGGGCGGGAACTCGCAGACCGTGGCACATATCCACACCTTTAAAGATAAGGAAGCCCATTGCCGCAGCCCAGATACCTACAACTGCGGCTCCAAATGCCTGCGCTCCGAAGAATCCCCAGCCGGCGCCGTAGAACAGTCCCTCTTCTACTGAGAATAAACCGGTGAGGATGGTGCCGAGGCAACCGCATACACCATGAACTGAGGATGCGCCGACAGGATCGTCGATTTTGAGCACACGGTCGATAAATTCCACTGCGAAAATCATCACGAAGCCGCAGATAAGACCGATGAGAACGGCGCCTAAGGGTGAGACGGCGTCGCAACCGGCGGTGATGCCTACGAGGCCTGCGAGAATGCCGTTGAGAGTAAGCGACAGCGAAGGTTTGCCATATTTCAGCCAACTGAGCGTGAGTGCGGCAAAACCGCCGGCACAGGCTGCAAGGTTGGTGTTGAGGAATACCAGCGATATTGAAATCTGATCTTCCACGGTGGCGGCTGCCAGACGCGAGCCGGGGTTGAAACCGAACCAGCCGAACCAGAGGATGAACACGCCCAATGCGGCGATGGTGAGGTTGTGGCCGGGGATAGCCTTGGATTTGCCATCCTTGCCATATTTGCCGATGCGTGGGCCGAGGATTGCGGCGCCGACGAGGGCGATCCAGCCGCCCACCGAATGTACTACGGTTGAGCCGGCGAAATCATGGAAAGTGTGGCCGAAAGTTGTCATCATGAATGAATCCACATCACCGTCCATCAGCCAGCCGCCACCCCAGGTCCAGTGGCCCGATACGGGATATACCAGTACGCTGATGAAAATTGTGTAGATGAGATATGCCGAAAATTTGGTGCGTTCGGCCATGGCGCCCGAGACGATTGTGGCGGCAGTGGCGCAGAACACAGTCTGGAACACCAGGAAACCCTCGGTTGGGAGTGAAGTGGGGTCGGGCAGACCGTTGCTCTCGAAGAATGAACTTGTCATGAAATGCGGCACGCCGCAGAATTTGCCCAGCCCGAACATGATGCCGAAGCCCACGAACCAGAAGAGCAGCGAGCCGAAAATGAAGTCCACGAAGTTCTTCATGAGGATGTTGGCGGTGTTTTTCGACCGGGTGAAACCGGCCTCGACCAGCGCGAAACCGGGCTGCATGAAAAACACAAGCATGGCAGCCAGGAGCATCCATACGGTGTTGATGCCCGACACGAGGGGATTTGCAGGAGTTTCGGCAACTTCCTCTACGGGGAGCTCGGCGGCGGGTACGCCGGTTGCTACAGTTGAGGAGATTGAGTCGGCCGATTCAGGAGCGGCCCAGACGGCAGCCGGAATGGCCAGCATGGCCAATGCCATAAGTGCGGTTGCCTTGATATATTTTGACCTTGTCATAATTGTACCTTTTAACTTTTAGTGCCTGAAATTAGTGCCCGGAATTCTACTCTTCATGCTCGGCATTGTAGAGGGCGATGTCGCCACGTTCGCCGGTGCGGATGCGGATTGAATCCTCCACGGGAATCACAAAGATGCGGCCGTCGCCGATCTCGCCGGTCTGTGCCGCTTTGAGAATGGCCTTGATGGTGCGCTCCACATTGATGTCGCGTACCACTATGGAAACCAGAATGCGCTCGATGGAGCTGGTGTCATACATCACGCCGCGATAGATTCTTGCCTGACGTGATTTGCCGACGCCACGTACCTCGTAGTAGGAGAACCATTCGATGTCGGCTTCGAGGAGAGCATCTTTCACATCCTCAAATTTTGTTTTGCGGATAATTGCCTCGATTTTTTTCATACCTTATTACGTTTTGAGTGAAATAGCATTTGGAAAATTGTACCCGGAAAAATGCCCTCAGAATACCGAGAAAGAAACGCCGGCAAGCATGTAGGCTTTGTCGTTGCGTGGGTTGAACGCCAGTTTGGCATATGGTTTGATCGAGCATACAGGGGAGAGGGTGAACTCGTGCGAGGCTGTCAGACCGATGTTGATCACGGCAAAGCCGGTGGCGTTGTAGAAACTTGTCGCGTAGGGTGATGCACCTACTTCGGCTGTGAAATCGACCGATTTAAAAGAGAAGGGAGCGCTAACCTCAACATACGATGAATAGGCGCGCTTCCCTTTTGAAGTTACTCCGTCGTTGCCGGCGAAGTTTGTGTACCAGTTTAGAGCTACAGGTCCGAAGTCGTAGCCGACATGACCTTCCCACACGTGGGCCGTGTCATGGGCTTTGTATTTGAAGTAGCCCGGACCGTTGTCAAACCAGTAGTCGGTAATACTCACCGTAAACCCTTTCCATGTGTAGCCGAGGGTAAGATCCACCTCTTTGGTGTCCTTTTCGTCGAAACCCGACGAACCCCATGCGCTCAGCGACAGACCGCGCCAGCTGAGGCCGATCCCCGGCTGTATGGAGACTCCTCCGAGATCCTGACCGCGCCAGAGATAAGTGCTTACGAGGTCGGTGCTGAACGAAACCTCTGCTTCGGTGGATTCCGCCTCTGCGGCGGTTTCTGCGGCTGCCGAAGAGCCTGATGTAAGCAGCACTGCTGCAAGTGCCAAAGAAATTGCTTTTTTCATAATGATGATAAAATGATTAAAAGTGTGACATTATGTTTGTAATAAACCTATTGGAGTGGCATATTTCTTTTACATGTCGCAAAGGTATAGCAAAATGTTTGTACTTGCAAATATTTTGTTGACAATTTTCTACAAAATTTTTCAGTTCTCTGGCAGATTGCTAATATACAACAAGAAAGAGACCGCACCGGAATTCACCGATGCGGTCTCTTTCTTAAAATTTGGGATGCGTAGTGTCAGCTACGCTGGTATTATTTCACGTAGATTTTGCTAACCTTGTTGCCCTTGCGGACAATGTAGAAGCCGTTTGCGAGGTTGTTGCCGTTGACCTTGTAGCCCTGGATTGTGAAATACTCGGCGGGAGCGTTCACATCGTCAGATTCGATAGCCTCGACAGCAGAGGTGGAGAGGGGTTTGCCCTTGCCGTTGAATTCGACTAAGATAGGCATCTGGGGATCATTGTTTGTCCAGAGAACGTCGATCTTCATTGTAACGTTACCCTGGGCATCACATGTGCCATTGATTGTAACATTGGCTTCAATTGCGCCTTCGGCCAACATCAGACCCTCGGTATAGCCTGTAAAGGTTGTGACACCGTCATTTTGGGTCATCTTTACATTCTCAACTTTGATGTCACCGAGACTTTCGTCGCTTAATGATGCAAGTTTAAAGTCGGGGAGGAGGAAAGTGCATTCTGTTTTGTCTGCATTAGGAATAATCTGGATGGTGGCATCCTGGCCGCCTCCGGTCAATTCGCCTAATGGCTCCATGGTGATGGTGAGTTTGCCGTTGTACTCAATGGCTTTCTCATCTGACTGAGCGGGTTTGAAGTTGATGGTGTAGACGTGTGATGTCTCGCCGTCAACGTCTGTACCGCCGGCGTTTGAGTTGGTGACAGTGACAGTGGCCTTGTTATTGGCTGCGTCGAGGGCTACGTCTGCTTTGGCTGAACCGGAATTGCCCATGCACTCGGTGGCGATGGCGGAAGCATCGGCAGGCATTTCGACGTCAACATTATAATTGTAGGTGTCGGGGGCAAACCCGGGAACATCCGCGCCATTTACCTTCAGCGATTTCAGACGTGAATAGTAGAGAAGTTTCACATCATCCACAGTGAGAGTGTTGTTCTTTGTAGGAGATGATGAGAAATAATCGTCAGCAGCAAAAACAACGTTGATCTTTTCAGGTGTGGACTCTGCGGAATATGTGAATTCCACGGTACCTTTGGTCCAATCGGTAGTCGATGCCTCGAGACGCGAATTGACCAAAGCCACCAGAGTGCCTTTTTCTGTGACCTCACCACCTTCGGGAGCGTCTGCCATACCTATCACGTTGCGGTCTCGGTCGACCATGTCGACTTTTGTGGGATTGCCAGTAAGTTTGATTTCGCCGGAAACATCTTTCTGCACGAACTTGCCGTTCCATGTATAGGCGAGAACAGTTGGTTGAGCGTTGCCGGTTGACTTGTACATAAATTGAATGGCGTCGGGACGGTAAGCGAACTCGATTCCGCCGAATTCGCCGCCGGCTTTGTTTGTTATTTTAAACATCCCTTTCGATGTTGCCCATGGTGTCCCAAGTCCAAAGTAGCCGGGGATGTCTTGCCCAGCCACATTTATGTTTTTAAGTTCAACCGCCCCGTCGGAATTATATCCTGTCACTTTATTTGCGACAATGTTCTGTAGACCCATGGCGTATGTATTTGCGACTGTCCAAAATTCCGGGGATGTACCAGAAGCATTTGTGTTGCCTGCGCTTGTCCAGGGGACGCAATCAACCCAGGCTTCCTCGAAGCCGTTGTTGGGGAGCTGCTGCGCGCCGACTGTGAGAGCCACAGCTGTCGCAGCAAAAAGCGATGTAAAAATTTTCTTCATATTTGATTGCTTAAAATGTGATAGTCGGTTATTTAGATGATATTCCGTTATCTGTGTGATATATCGGATATTTTGACGTGAGCGTCGGTTGATTATAATGGCCGCAAATTTACTAATTATTCTTTACATACCCAAATAATACGTAAAATCGTCAAACATTTGCGCCATCCCGACGATTTCCGTTGTCTCTATTTTTTCCTTTGTTGTTGCGGTTGTTGCCGCGACGGTTGCCGGGTTGGTTGTTGTTGCGGCTGTTGCTCTTTCCGCGGGAGTGGCGGCGGTCGTTGCGCGCGGGGCGGTCGGCTCCGGCGCGGGGAGAGGAGGTCGGGCGGTTCTCGGCGGGTATGCTGATTTTCAGTGTGGCTTCGACGCGCTGGAATGCACGGCGGTCGCGGGAACCGACAAGTGTGACAGCCTCGCCGTCGGCATTGGCACGGGCTGTACGACCAACGCGGTGCACATAATCCTCAGGTTCACGAGGCACATCGAAATTCACCACGAGCATCACCTCGTCGATGTCGATGCCGCGTGCCAGCAGGTCGGTGGCAACAATCACTTCGATTCGTCCGGAACGGAACCCGCGGATGGTCTCGTCGCGCTGCTCCTGATCGAGGTCGGAATGGATTTCGGCAGCTTTGATACCGAGACGGCGCAGGTCGCGGGCGAGGTCGCGCACACCATGCTTAGAGGCGGCAAACACAATCACGCGCTCCCCTTTGCGGCTTTTCAGTATATTGGTGAGAATTTTCTGCTTTTCATCGTCATAGCAGAAGATTGCCGACTGCTTGATTTTCTCCACAGGTCGCGAGGGTGCGATTTTCACCTCTACGGGATCGGTGAGGATGTTTTCGGCAAGTTTTCGGATTTTCGGGGGCATAGTGGCCGAGAACAGAAGCGTCTGACGTTCGGCGGGGAGCAGTTTGGCTATGCCCATGATGTCGTCGTAGAAGCCCATGTCAAGCATGCGGTCGGCCTCGTCGAGGATGAAATAGCGCACCTGCGAGAGGTCGATGCCACCCATCTGTATCAGAGCCTGCAGACGTCCGGGTGTGGCGATGACCACATCGGCGCCCTCCTTCATGGCTCTTTGCTGGCGGCCGAACTCCTTGCCGTCGGTGCCTCCGTAGACGGCGATCGACGACAGGGGCAGATAGTAGCTGAATCCATCCATCTGGCGCTCGATCTGCTGGGCAAGTTCGCGGGTAGGAGCCATGATCAGGCAGTTGACAAATCCGTCGGCCTCGGGCACTTCGGCCAGCAGGTCGATTACGGGCAGCAGATATGCGGCGGTTTTGCCGGTGCCGGTCTGCGCGATGGCTATGAGGTCGTGGCGGTCGAGCACCACAGGTATTGCTTTTTCCTGTATCGGGGTGCACTTCTCGAAGTGCATGGCATAAAGCGCGTCAAGCAGATCGTCGCTTAAATCGAAGTCTTCAAATAACATGCCGCAAAGTTACTAATTTTTCACGAAATTCAGATTGCCGCAATAATAAATCATGCCTTTCTGCGTTTAGAATGAAACGAACACTAATAATATATTTGTAAATTCAAAATGAAGACTGGACTCTTATCGCTTGCTTTTGTGCTGGGCGCCTCGATGATGGCGCAGGCCAAGGGAAGCAACGACCCGGTGCTTATGACCGTGGGCGGGAAACCCGTCACTCTCAGCGAGTTTGAATATCTTTACCACAAAAACAACGCTCAGCAGTCATCACCCCAGGAAATAGGGGAATACCTCAAGCTCTTTATTCCTTACCGCCAGAAAGTGGCTGCCGCAGAGGCCGAGGGTATCGACAAGACCGAGACGTTTCAGAACGAATTCATCACCTACCGCAACGACCTTGCCAAACCCTACCTGATCGACAAGGCTGTGGAGGACAGTATCTACAACGCGCAGTACGACCGGATGAAGGAGGAAGTGGACGTGAGCCACATAATGCTTTTCTTCCAGTCGCGCGAAATGACAGCCGAGCAGAAGGAGCATCTGATGGACTCGCTGCTCACCTGCATCAATCAGGGTGAGCCGTTCGACTCTCTGGCCATGAAATATTCGCAGGACCGCAATTCCGCAGTACGCGGCGGCCGCATGGGCTACATTCTGGCCAACCGCTGGCCCCGCGCTTTTGAGGATGCCGCATGGCAGACCGAGGTGGGCGGTCACACCGGTGTGTTCCAGACTCCTTTCGGATACCATATTGTTAAGGTGAACGGACGCCGGCCCGCCCGCGGACAGGTGCTGGCCGAGCATATCCTCCGTCTCACCAACATCATGTCGCCCGAAGAAGCCGCCAAGCAGAAAGAGTATATCGATTCGCTCTATACCGTAGTTTCCGGTGGTGCCAATTTCGAAGAGGTCGCTTCGACCAACTCGCAGGATCCCGGTTCGGCATCGCGCGGCGGCAAACTGCCCTGGTTCGGCACCGGCCAGATGGTTCCCGAATTCGAGGAGGTGGCCTATTCGCTTGCGAATGGCGAGATCTCAAAACCTTTCGCCACTTCTTACGGCTACCACATAATCAAACGTCTCGACAGCCGCGGCATCGAACCTTTCGACAAGGCCAAGGCAGAGATCAAGCAGGCAATCGATCGCGATGAACGCGGCAAGCTCCCTGCAGAACGCCGCCTCGCTCAGCTCCGCAAGGAGTATAAAGCGCAGGCCGATGCCAAGAACCTTGACAAAATCTACAAGGAAATAATGGCTGCCGGCGGTGTGGATTCAGTGATGTACGACCGTCTGCTCGCCTCCGATCTGACTGCCGCCAAAGTAGGCAAAGAGAAACTGCCCCTTTCGGAAGTTATATCCGAGGAGCTGCCTCAGGGCTTCAGCGGCAATGCCGACGAGCAGGTAAAACAGCTCGAAAGCGCCGTGGAGCGTCACATAGACAGTGTGACCCTGGAAACCAAGCGCAACGACCTAATGAAGACCGATGCCAACTACCGTAACCTCGTGAACGAATATCGCGACGGCATGCTCATGTTTGAGATTCAGGACCGCAACGTCTGGACAAAGGCTAAAAATGACACTGAAGGCCTGGAGAAATATTTTCAGGATAACAAGGATAAATATCACTGGGATGAACCCCGCTTCAAGTCGCGCGTGATTTTCGCCACCAACGATTCGATTCTCAACCTTGTCAATGAATATTTAGCAGCAAATCCCACCTCCGATGACAAATTAAGTGATGAACTTCGCAAAAAATTCGGAAAGAATGTGAAGGTGGAGCGTGTAATCGCCGCCAAGGGGGAAAACGCCATCACGGATTATCTCGGTTTCGGCGCTGCTAAGCCCGAAAATGTTACCCGCTGGGGCGCTTACGAGGCATATAAAGGTAAAGTACTCGACCAGCCCGAAGAGGCAGCCGACGTGCGCGGCACTGTAGTAACCGATTACCAGGATTATCTGCTCGATCAGTGGCTCAAACAGCTTGCCACCCAATTCCCTGCCAAAGTCAACGAGAAAGTCCTGAAGCAGGCAAAATAATCAGGAATCATAAAGAAGAATTTGTTTTGGAGAAATTAAGGAGGTTAAAAACCTCCTCTCCACGCACCCCCCATACGTCTGTGCAGGCGTGGGGCGAGGCCTATGGAACGGCGGTTTTTAACCGCCGTTTTTTTATTTGCATTATTTTGTTACTCACATGGTGAGGGGATGAAATGGCGCTTGGCCTTGCACTGGTGGAGGGTGTGGTCAACGATTATATGACGGTTGGCCATTTCGCCTATCACGTTCATTTCGTGGGTTACCAGAATGATTGTGGTTGATGCCGAGAGTTTGTGGAGCAGTTCGTAGAGTGTGTGCTCGAAATGTTTGTCGAGATAGCTCAGAGGTTCGTCGAGAATGAGAATCGATGGAGACTGGATTATGGCCCGTGCGAGGATTGTACGCTGCAGCTGACCACCCGACAGGGTGCCTATGGGTTGACGGCGACGGTCGGATAGTTCCACCGTCTGCAATGCCGCTTCGAGTCGGTCGGCTATCTGTGGGCGGTTAAGCCCCCGGCAGGATAGCAGTCCTGATTTGACAACCTCCTCGACAGTGATCGGGAAACGGGCGTCGATGGCATTCTTTTGCGGCAGATAGCCGATTGCAAGCTGTCGCGCCGATGTGCCGTCTGTGTTAAAATACTCCACTGTCCCCGTGGTGGGTTTCAGCAGCCGGAGGATAATTTTCAGTAATGTGGTCTTGCCGCCGCCGTTGGGGCCGGTTACGGCAATGAAGTCGCGACGGTCAACAGTGAGGTTGACGTCGGCAAGAATGCTGCGGCCTTCGGCATTGTATGTAACATCCGAAAGGCGAATTACGGGATGACATGCATCGTCCATTGTCAGGAACTGGTTAAGAGCTTGTTTATTATCTGTGTTGACCGGTCTGCTTAACGGGAATTAACGAGAGCTGATGTGGCGGCTGACAGTGTGGCTTCCACCTCGGGCGACATAGGGGATATATATACCGGCTGCAGGTCGGTGGCACCACTGATTGCCGACATCTGCCGGCTGTCGAGCTCTTTCTGTCCGAACAGAGCGACTGCTTTTTCGCTGCCGGCACGGTCGAGGCGCCGCCGCAGGGCGTCGACAGATGTCTCTTTGTTTTCTGCGGCGATGGCGACCTGCTGCAGGCCGTAATCGCGGGCGAAATAGCTCAGCGAAGGGTGCCAGATGAGAAATGAACATCCTCTAAGAGGCGCCAATGCTGTGGCAGTGGCATTGTCGAGGGAGTCGAGGCGATGCTCCATAGCCGCAAGACGGCCACGGAAGTAGGCGCTGTCGGCCGGGAGCGCGCGGGTGAGCGCGCGGCATACGGTGCGGGCCATGACGCGGGCATTGCGCAGCGACATCCAGATATGTGGATCTGCTTCATCATGGCCATGCGTCCCCATAATCAGTTGCAGAGAGTCGCAAAGGGCCTGATTCAGTGTCTTTCCGCCGGAAGACTCCTTTATGGTGCGAGCTATTTTCTCCTCAAAGGGGAGCAGACCGGTGGTAAAAATAACCGATGCCTGCGAAGCGCTCCCGAGCGATGCCATGGATGGCTCGTAGGTTTCGGGGTCGGTGCCGGCCGGTGCCATCACCTCTACATCCACTTTGTCGCCGCCGATGCCCTCGGCAAAGTAGCTCAGAGGCGCGATGCTGACAACCACGACAGGTTTTTCGGGAGTATCGTTGTGGTGTCGTGCTCCCGAACATGATGCCATGAGCAGAGCCGTGGCAAAGATGATTAAATTTATGGCCGGACGCATATGGAAGGATTACTGATTATAGACAACAGTGTGGAGGATAATTGCCAGAGTGGTAGGGTCGGGGAGCGGGCGCGATGTCATCAGCATCAGCGGCACCTCGGGAAGCCCCGGACGATAGGGGGGCTGCCAGTAGGGAAACTCGGTGAGGGCCGTCATGCCGCAACGTTCATAGAACGCGATGCGGCGCGCCGCCATTTCGGATGTTTCGGGCAGTTCCACCTCCAGGACAAGAGCCGCTGTGCCGGCAGGCGGCATCGCGTCGGCCATGGCGATGGCATTGCGCACTGCTGCCGCGCCATAGCCGGTGCCGCGATAGCGGTGCAGTATTGCGAAATGCTCGCAATAAAGCGCTCCCGGCAGACGCCACAAGGTTATAAATCCTATGTTTTCAGTGTTGTGTTGTAAAACATAAAAACTGAAAACAGGGTTACCGCTGTCGATTTTATTCTGAATGTCGGACCATTCGCGACGTTCTTCCTCGGGGAAAGAGGAAAGATATAAATCTTTGATTTCCAGAGGTATGTCGGACGACGCGGTGATCTTTTTGAAAATGATGTCCATTGTTGAGCAAATTATAACCGACAACAAAATTAACGAAAAAATTTTATATTTGTTCAAAATAGCGCTTTTAAGAAAATATTTGTTGTCGGATAATTTTGTTATTTAAAATGTTTATTGCTAAATTTGTGTCGGAATGTAATTGACAGTTTTAAGCAGATATTTAAATATGGCGAAAAATTCTGCATATATTCCCTGAAAACTGAATATTTATCTAAACCAATATTATCATGGCTCGATTACAAGTTGACAAGCTGGATACCAAAATCCTCCAGATGCTGGTAGACAATGGCCGTAAACCTTTCCTTGAAATCGCTCGTGAGTGCGGTGTAAGCGGTGCTGCCATTCATCAGCGCATCGCCAAGCTTCAGGCCACGAATATTCTTGAGGGGTCGCGCGCGCTGATCAAACCGACCACACTCGGCTATGACACGTGTGCATTCGTGGGTATTTTTCTTAAGGAAGCATCCTCATTCGAGGATACTATCCGGAAATTGCAGACAGTGCCCGAAATTACCGAGCTGCATTTCACCACCGGGCAGTATGATCTACTGATCAAAATCTATGCCCGCGACAACGATCATCTTCTCCACCTTATCCACGACAAACTGCAGCCTATGGGGCTGCTGCGCACCGAGACTATCGTGTCGTTCCGCGAGGTCTTCTCCCGTGCGCTTCCCGTCGACAGTCCGGATTGATTGTGGCAGAATGAATTCTTGACCGCTTGATTGTGGCAGAATGAATTCTTGACCGCAACATTGACCGGTCACGACATTTATCGACAAGAACTAAAGCAGGCCGCGCTGATATTCCAGTGCGGCCTGCTTTGGGCTATTATAAAATTGTCTGTTTTAAAGGAACGATCCGGTATTAATATTTGGCCCGGTATCAATATTTATGATAGGGGGCATGCATCTGGTTAAGAGTCTGGGGTAACCATACGCGGTAGCGGCCATTGCGGTCCCAGTCGTTGCCGGCTGAACTGAAATCACAGAGACGGATAGCTTTCGGGCGTGAGTGGGCGGCATCTTCGAGATCGGTGCCGAGCACCATCGGCACCGCAATAGTGAGCCACGAGAATGTGCCGGGAACCGGCTTGGCGTCGATGCGGCCATTTTCGTCAGCGACAATCACGGAAGTCTCGTCGACATCACCGTCGGCATAACGGCTGTCGCGTGCGAATACAAGCGGACCGTGTGTGACGGCCTGGAATTTGTTTACATCACCTGTGGTCACGAGCCGGGTTGAAACAGGCATGTTGAGTGTGACAACATCGCCTTTCGTCCAACGGCGGTTGAGTGTGCAATAGCTGCCGGGGGCAGCCGAGATCTTCCGGCCATTTACGGTGACAGTGGCGTCGCTGTCGATCCATGACGGTATCCTGAGCGAAAGCGCGAAATCGGCTGCTTTCGAGGGATCGACCGAGATGGTTACGTCGCCCGACAGAGGATAATCGGTGTCGGTGGTCAGTTTCACCATGTTCTTCCCAAGTTTTACATCGGCAGAAGAGGGTATGTAAAGATTCACGTTGATGTTGTTGTCGTGGCTGTCGGCCACATATGCCACCTGAGGAATCAGGGCAAAACCGCGCGGGCCATTGGCGTTGCAGCAGTTGATGGGGAGACCGCACTGATGCTCTCCTTCAGAACGGTGACCTTCGAGGGGACTGTATTTGGCAATCTGGCCGCCATCGGCGCGCATCGATGCAAACAGGGCGTTATACATGGTCCGTTCGAATTCGTCGGCGTAAGCGGGAAGACCTGTAATGTCGAGCAACCGGGCGCAGAGCTGCATCCATGTGAATGTAACGCAGGTCTCCATGGTATGGTAGGCGGGCACTGTCTGCATCTTTTTCCCTTCATACCAGCACTCGAATGCGGCACCCGAACCGGCAATGTTGATTTCATCGCGGATTATGGATTCGGCGGTGCGGATGGCGGCCTCCAGCAGGCGGGGATTTTCGGTGACTTTCGACAGTTCGATCAGCCCCTCATAACACGACATCATCTCGTATGCCTTCATGCCGTTGTTGTAGCTCCACCATTCATCGGGATAGTGCGAGCGGCGGCTGACCGGCACACCCTCAAGGGCTTTGCCTACGAGCTGCGCATGACCTTCCTTCTCGATGCTGGCGGCAATTGATTCCGCGAAATCGAGATATTTGCGGTCGCGGGTAACGTTATAGAGATATACCACCGGTTCGAGCACAGAGCAGGCTGCCATGCCGAAATAGTTGCCGCAGTCGGCAATGTCGGCTCCGCGAGCCTTAAGAGTGGCAATCAGGTTGTCGATTTCATTCTCGGCAGCTTTCAGCGCTGCTTTGTCATGCGAAACCGAATAGTAGGCGAGCAGACCGAGGGTCACATATTTCATGCCCCATATGTCCCATGCTTTCAGTCGGTCGGCATCCTTGTAGTTGCCGATATAACCGTCGGAGTCGGCCGTGCCGATCAGCGCCTTGGCACACTCGGTGATTTTCGCGAGAAGTTCAGGCGAATGGTTATATTGATAAGCCGCGCAGGCACCGAGCATCCATTTTCCCCAGAACTCGGATTGCCAGCGGTCGCCTTCGTTGCGAAGTTTGAACGGCTCGACAAGCGAAAGGGCGTCCTGAGTCATGACACGCCGGGCAATGCATGTGTCAATGCGGCCTCCAACATATCCGTCGAGTTTTACCGACTGGACATCGGAGCGCAGCTGTGTTGCCGGATTTACCGGGATTGAGGCGCCGGCACACAGGGCTGCGGCCGACAACAATGTGAATAAAATTCGTTTCATCGGTTAATGGTTTTACCCGACACAGGGGTCATCATGAATGTGAAAGTCCGCGATTTGTAGGGGAGCTGATATTGATTGAGCGGACGCGCACCCCAGCTGTCTTCTCCGCCGAGACCCATCATTTCCTTGTCGATGCACAGGTTTGTGTAGTCGACGGGGTCAACTTCGGGTGAGTGGGTCTGATGTTTTTCAAGACCTTCGTCAAGACTCTCGATTGAATAATGCAGAGCGGATGCCGAGAACGGGTCGACGGATGCGAATTCAAGACCCTTGCCCGCATTGTCGAGCATACGCCAATAGCGTATGTCGCTCTTGGTGCCGGTTTCCTGCGGACGGTTGTAGGGATAGAACTGGTCGGTCACTGTCTGGTCATAGAGGCCAAGACGTTGCGAACTCTTGCGGTCGGCATAGTTTTCAACGGGGCCGCGACCATAATACTGAATGTTTTCAAACGCTACGGGCATAGGCATCTGCATGCCGAATCGGAAGAGATTTGAAACCTTGGCCGACGGGTCGGCTTTCATAGCCTCGGTCACTTTCACAGCTCCGTCGGCATTGATCTCATAAGTCATATCGAGACGAGCCGAAACCGAGGGCATGTCGTATGCCGCTTTCACCACTGCCACACCATTTTCAACAGTCGAAGTGAGCGAAATGAGCTTCATTTCGGGATTAAGCCATGCACGGTATTCTTTATGAAGGTTTGCGCCAAGATCGTTGTCGGTGGGAGCGCGCCAGAAGTTGGGAGTAAGCTGTGCGCCCTGATTGAGCATGGAGGTGCCGTCAACATCGTAGCGACTCATAAAACCGGTTTTTCGGCTGAAGTCTACCGAGAAGTTCTCGCCTGAAACGATCAGATAGTTGTTATCTTTTTCATCGATGACGGGAGAGGCGATCTCTGCATTGGGATTGGAGGGCGTAACATTTTTAGCAAGTTCATTGCCGGGAGCTTCGCGCAGGACAATCTGGTCGCGTGCCACGGTCTGGCCGGCAGGCAATAGGCCGTCAGCCTTGCGGAGACGGTAGTCGACATTGAGCAACCATTCACCGTTGGCGTCGGTTGATCCGTAGGGTATTGCGATTTCAGCGGTAGCGCCGGGAGCCACGTTGAGATCGGAGATGGTGCCCGAATTCACAGGCATACCGTCGTGGAGGAGCGTCCAGTCCATGGCCACATACGAGAGGTCGCGGAAGAAGTTTTCGTTATGGACGCTTACTTTCTGATCGCCTGCGGGCTTGGTCCAGATATTCTGATAGCAATATTCCACTTCATGTGCGTGGGGATTGTAACCGCGGTCGGGATTGATCAGACCGTTGTTGCAGAAATTCTGATCCGACGCATCGTAGGGATTGAAATCGCCGCCGTAGGCCCAGATCTCTTTGCCGTTTTTGCCGGTCCAGCGCACCGACTGGTCAACGAAATCCCATATGAAACCACCCTGATATGAGGGATATTTGCGTATGATGTCGCAGTATTCCTTGAAACCGCCCTGCGAATTACCCATAGCATGGGCATACTCGCACAGAATGAGAGGATTTGTGCAGGATGGATTTTCAAGATACTTCACGCAGTCGTGCTGCTTAAGGTACATGGGGCAATATACATCGGTATACTCAAAATTCGTCCCTGCCTGCTCATACTGGATCAGTCGTGAGGGATCCTCGCTGCGAATCCAACGGAATACTTTTTCGAAGTTAGGTCCGAAACCTGCTTCGTTGCCCATAGACCAGAAAATGATGGAGGGATGGTTGAAATTGCGCTGAACGTTACGCTGGTTACGCTCCATGTGGGCTTTGGCGTAGAGTGGATTTTTGGCGAGGGTCTCGTCGCCGTAACCCATTCCGTGGCTCTCGATATTGGCCTCGGCAACCATGTATATGCCATATTTGTCGCAAAGATCATACCACCGGCGGTCGTCGGGATAGTGACAGGTGCGCACTGCGTTGATGTTCATCTGCTTCATGGTGCGGATGTCCTGAAGCATACGTTCGTCGGAGAGCACATAGCCGCCGTCGGGATCTAATTCATGACGGTTGGCGCCTTTGAAGATTACCGGTTTGCCGTTGACAAGCACCTGTTTGTCTTTGAGTTCCACTTTGCGGAAGCCGACATTTACAGGGATTACCTCGGAGCTGCCATCCATCCTGGCCTCCAATGTGTAGAGATATGGCGTTTCGGCTGTCCACTTGTGCGGGTCAGCCACTTTGATTTGGATGGTTTTCCCGGATTTGGCGGTGGTCTCGGCCACCTTGTTGCCCTCGGCGTCGAGCAGTGTCAGCGACACCGGTGCGTTGGAGTTGGCAGAAACCGCTATGTCGAGTGTACCGTTGGTGTAGCTGTCGGTGAGATCGGGAGTGACGCGGATGTCATCTATACGCTTTTTGTCGCGGGCATAGAGATAGCTGTCGCGTGCCACGCCGCTGTAGCGGAAGAAGTCCTGATCTTCGAGATATGAACCGTCGCACCAGCGGAATACCTGAAATGCGATGAGATTATCCTGCCCGGGTATGATATAGGGCGTGAGGTCGAATTCAGGCTCGAGTTTGCTGTCCTCGCTGTATCCTACGAATTTGCCGTTGACCCAAAGATACATGTTGGAGGTGACCGACCCGAAATGGGCGATTATATCTTTGCCTTTCCATGAAGCGGGTACTTTGAACGTCCGGCGGTATGAACCGACATGGTTGTCGGCTGCCGGCACGTTGGGAGGATCGTTTTTAAACTGGTTTCTCCATGCGTAGCCCACATTCACGTAAATGGGATCGCCGTAGCCGTTGAGTTCCCACATGCCGGGTACGGGAATCGAGGCCCAGCCGCGGTCGTTGAAATCCTTGCGGAAAAAGTCGTCGGGACGGCTGTCGGCATCCTTTACCCAGAAAAATTTCCAGGGGCCGTTGAGGCTCAGGTAATTTTCGGAATTGCGCAGGTTGCGGTCGGCAAGCGCATTCTCGCCATTTTTATAGGCGAACGGCACGGCCCGCATCGGCAGGCGGTTAATGGCATTTACATTTGCATCGTGCCATTCGGTAAACGTCTGAGCCGGCAACGCAAACGCGCAAGCCGCCAGCAGAGATGTGAAGATGGTCGGTTTCATTGGTTATGAGGCGTGTTGTTTAGGTTATGATGCAAAATTAATCAAAATCCATGAATAAGCCAAGTTATTTTAAAATTCATTGCAATTTCGGGGAATAACAGACACAACGGTAGCATACACAAAAAAATAAGAAACGCTGTCCTGTGGTGGAACAGCGTCTCACGAAAAGAGATGAAGTAAGGAAGTTAATATACCGATTATTATTGCGGAAAAGATGGAGAGAGAGGAGATTTGGAGAAAAAGGAGTCGGAGTGTGGGAGAGATTTTACGCAGCGTCAGCGGAATCATCAGCGGAATCATCAGAGATTGTCTGTGCCTCATCTGTCGCTTCGTCGGTCACTTCATCTTTTGTTTCGTTGTCGATTTCAGCTTTTGACAGATGACCTTTGAATGAGCCGAGAAGGTCATATTTAAGTTCGTTATTATCTGACAGTCTTATTTCATATCCCGAAACTTTCTTTTTTACTTTACGGATTTTAGCGTCGGGGTAGTTCTTGGCAACATGCCTGGTGATGGCCTTGAGCAAAAGCGATGCCGGCACTTCGCCTTTCTTGCATTCCACAGAGGTCCATTTCCCTTTGTTAGAGAATTCGATTTTGGTGCCATTGGTCAGTTTGACGTCGTAGTCGGTTTTCTTGAGAAGATGACGGTCGACTTTGATCATGCTTATTTTCGCTTTCGGGAAATGGGTGTCGAGGGTCTTGATGGCTTCTGCCGGAAGTTCCTTTCTGGAGATTGTGTACTTGTCGAGCGGGAGAGCCATCGCCGGTGCTGTGCAGGCGACGATGACAGCCAAAAGGAATAGGAGTTTCTTCATGTAAATGTAAAGAGTGTGTTATAACTGTGTTGCTTTGTATGCCTTCAGGTATGGATAGAACGAAAAACCCGCAGCGATATTACTGCGTGAAACATTTAATGTGATTCTTTAAAGAATATTCACAACCGGATGTAGATGCGATATTTAACTGCCGGATTACCACTCGGTGCGTCATCCGGCATGATGGCGTTTTCTTACAGGTGGAAACAGCTTGCGCACCCGGAGCAATATGTCGGGCAGATTGTCACCGACAACCACTAATGTAGAGGCCAAAATGATCATCATGCCTCCGTAGATTTCACGGGTGGTCACGGCCTCACCGAGAATAAACACAGAGAGCAGGACGGCGGTGACAGGCTCGAGTGCGCCGAAAATGGCCGTGGATGTCGATCCTATGTTCTGGATGGCCACAGTGGTGCACATCAGGGAGATGACCGTCGGCACAGCGGCGAGACCGAGCAGATTCAGCCAGTCGTACCAAAAGACCGGAAGAGTGAACGGAGTGCCGAGAGCAAACATTGCCACGAAAACCAGGGATCCGAACGCAATCACATAGAATAGCAGTTTGATTGTAGGAATGCCGGCAATGGTTTTGTTGACATTGACCATGACCATATACAGGGCATATGTGAGAGAGGAGAGCATGACCATCAGGAACCCGGTTCCGTTGATCGAGATGCCGTTGCCGCCTGAATAGGTCAACAATGTCAGACCTATGGCCATTATCATCAGACAGCCCCCGGTGACCCATTTGAATTTTTCATGAAAGAAAAATGTCATGATTACCGCAACCAGCACCGGGTCGATGAACAAAAGGGTCGATGCCAGCCCCGCATTCATATACTCGTAAGAGCCGAAAAGCAAAAGAGAGGAGAGTGCCATCATGACTCCGAGAACGGCCAGAGGCATGGCTTCGTGGCTCCGAAGTTTTAGTGAACGACCGCGGCTTAACGCAAGGAGCGCAACTAACGGCAACCCGAGCACATATCGAAACAACAGCACTGACACCGGATTCATGCCCTGTTCATACAGAGGCACGGCAAATGCGGGGTTAGTGCCGTAGGCGGCTGCCGCAAGAGCCGCCATGATATATCCTTTGAATTTCACAACCGTGGTGGTTTATGGCGTGGTGCGATGGAAACAAATCAGTGTTTCGATGCGGGATCGCATGTGAGCCCTACGCCGAGTTTCTTGAAAATTTTGCGATCGACTTCGCCCAGCATAACTGTGGAGTGTGCCTGACATCCGTCGAGCAGCGGAAGTTGTTCAAGGGCATTGCGGCACATGTGGTTATGGGGCGAGAGCACCGAGAGTGCCACCAGCACCTCGTCGGTGTGGAGCCGGGGGTTGTGGCCGCGGAGATATTCGGTTTTGGTTTTTTGTATCGGCTCGATAAGATCCTGCGGAATAAGTTTCACGCTGTGGTCGATGCCTGCAAGGTGCTTGACGGCGTTGAGGATCAGAGCAGCGCTCGGGCCGAGCAGGTCGGAGGATTCTGCGGTGATGATGGTACCGTCGGAAAGTTCGATTGCCGAACAGGGATGGCCGCATGCCTCGGCGCGCTGTCGCGCAGCTCCGACAGGTTTGCGATAATTGATGTCGATCTTCGACTGCTTCATCAGCAGCGCGATTTTGTTGACTTCGGAATCATTGCCATCGCCCTGAGCCATGCGGTTGAGTGCGGTAAAATAGCGACGGATGATTTCATCGCGCGAAGCGTTGCAGCACACTTCATCGTCGCTTATGCAGAATCCCACCATGTTCACTCCCATGTCGGTGGGGGATTTGTAGGGATTTTCGCCGTAGATGCCTTCGAACAGAGCATTGAGTACGGGGAAAATTTCTATGTCGCGATTATAGTTGATTGCTGTTTTGCCGTATGCCTCAAGATGGAAGGGATCAATCATGTTCACATCGTTGAGATCGGCGGTGGCGGCCTCGTAGGCAATGTTGACAGGATGTTTCAGAGGGAGAGACCATACGGGGAATGTCTCGAATTTGGCATATCCGGCTTCAACTCCGCGCTTGTTCTCGTTATAGAGCTGACTGAGACAAACGGCCATCTTGCCGCTGCCGGGGCCAGGAGCTGTGACAATCACCAAAGGACGGGTGGTGCGGATATAATCATTGCGCCCGAAACCTTCGTCGGAATCGATAAGGTCGACATTCGTGGGATAACCCTCTATTGTGTAGTGCAGATATGTGGTGATGCCCATTCGCTCGAGGCGACGGCGATAGGCATCGGCCGAACTTTGGCCGTTGTAGTGAGTAATGACAATCGAGCTGACCATAAAACCACGTGACCTGAAAGCATCGCGCAGGCGCAGCACATCCACATCGTAGGTAATGCCTAAGTCGCTGCGCACTTTGTTTTTCTCTATATCCTTGGCCGAAATCACAATCACAATCTCGGCTTTGTCGGCCAGATTGCTGAGCATCCTCAGCTTGCTGTCGGGCTGGAATCCGGGGAGTACACGGCTGGCGTGGAAATCATCGAAAAGCTTCCCGCCCAGCTCAAGATAAAGCTTGTTGCCGAATTTGGCGATTCGTTCACGTATATGCTCCGACTGAATACGGAGGTATTTCTCGTTGTCAAAACCTTGTTTCATATCGGGGTACAAATTTATTAAATTTGCATTAATTTCACAAGAAAAATTGTCGGTTCCCTGCCTTAAAATTTTCACATCACATATTAAAATAATACAGGAGACCCCGAAATGAGAGGTCTCCTGTATCGGATAGAGTGGAGTTGCGGATATAAGCCTTGTATAGGCTAATTTTATGTTGGCGCGATATAGGCTTATTTTATATTGGCGCGTACCACGTCGATGAAAGTTTTCATTCGTGTGGAATCTTTTTTCTCAACAATGTCTTTCAGCTCGGTAAGCTTTGCAATGATGCCTCCGAGTTGTTCGGAACTGTTGGGATTGAAAAGAATCTCGGTGAGCAGATAGTCATCCTCGCTCATCAACCCCTTGGCAATGGCCATGTGGCGCTTGAAGGTGGTGCCGGGCGCATCCTGGTGTTTCATTATCGAGCCGAAGGCGAGGGTCGATGCAAACGGAATAGAAAGCGAGTATGCAATGGTAAGATCATGTTCCTCGAAAGTATATTCCTCTATGTGAAGTCCCAGACGCCTGTAGAGATCGAGGAAGAACACGCGGCCGAGATGATCGCCCTCCTTGATCACGATGGCATTTTCGTCGGCAAGGTTGCTCAGAGATGCGAATGTGGGGCCAAACATCGGATGGGTCGACACATAAGGATGACCGCATGATGCGTAAAACTCGGGTAATCCGGTTTTTACGGAGGCTATGTCACTTAGGATGCAGTTCTGAGGCAGATAGGGGAGCACGGCGTGAAAGGCGTCGAGAGTGTATTTCACCGTGGCGGCGTTGATAACCAGTTCGGGCGCGAATGCTTTGATTTCTTCGGGCGATGCGAACCGTTCAACATTGTATGTGAAACGCAGCCGGCGTTGATCAGGGTCGTAGACAGCAACCTCGTGGTCAAACGACAGAAGGTCGCAGAAGAACGAACCCATTTTCCCTGCTCCGAGAATGAGAATTTTCATCGTAGATTTAGGATGGTGTGATTATTCTTTAATGTCGTCGCCATCGAGAATCATAATCTGTTGGCGAACTGATTCTTCGTGGATTGCGGAGAGGACCGTGCGCATGAATTCGGCGCCCATATGCATGTCCACGGCCATCTTCACGCGGTCGGTCATGATGTCGCCGTAGCGCTGAGCCTGGACAACAGGCATGGAATGCTCTTTTTTGTAACGACCGATTTCACGGCTCACGCTCATACGGCGGTTGAGCACTTCGAGCAGCTCATTGTCGATGCGGTCGATTTCACGACGGAGAAGTGCAAGATTCTCGGTGGTGCCGGTCTGCTCGCGGAGAACGAGATTGGCAAGGATGAGCTGCAGCACATCGGGTGTGACCTGCTGGGAGGCATCGCTCCACGCGGCTTCGGGATTGCAGTGGCTTTCAATGATAAGACCGTCGAAACCCATGTCGAGAGCCTGCTGCGAAAGGGGAGCGATAAGCTCGCGCTTGCCGCTGATGTGGCTGGGGTCGGTGATAATGGGAAGATTGGGGATGCGGCGACGCAACTCGAGGGCGATACTCCACTGGGGCATGTTGCGGTAGATATGCTTGCCGTAGGCGGTGAACCCGCGATGAATTGCGCCAAGTTTGCGTATGCCTGCGTTGTAAAGGCGCTGGAGCGCTCCGATCCAGAGTTCAAGGTCGGGTGTCACAGGGTTTTTGACAAGCACCGGACCGTTGAAGTCACGCTCTTTAAGCACGTCGGCGATTTCCTGCATTGCGAAGGGGTTGGCCGAGGTGCGGGCACCGATCCAGAGGATGTCGACACCGGCATCGATAGCCGATTCGGCATGGTAGCGGTTGGCGATTTCGGTGGCGGTGAGCATGCCGGTTTCCTTCTTCACGCGGTTGAGCCAGGGGAGACCCACCACGCCGACGCCTTCGAAAGAGCCGGGACGAGTGCGGGGTTTCCAGATGCCTGCACGGAAAATCTTGATACCGGCTTTAGAAAGCCCTTTGGCGGTTTCCATCACCTGCTCTTCGCTTTCGGCGCTGCAGGGGCCGGCGATGATGATGGGACGTGTGGTGTTGCCTTCTGCATCGGGGGATACAATGGGCTGGAGGTCATTCATTAATATGTCTGCCATAACGGATTCTGATTTTAGACTTTTGAATATGATGAATAAAATTGTTTACTTTAAACATGCCGATATGCGGCGGGCGGCTTCCTTGAGTTTCTCGACCGGAGCGCAGAGCGATATGCGCACATAGCGTTTGCCATTTTTGCCGAAGATGAATCCCGGAGTGATGAAAACTCTTGCTTCGTTTAGAATCATGTCGACGAAAGCTTCGCCCGAGGGGATGGAATCGGGAATACGACCCCAGAGGAACATGCCTCGCTGGTCGGGATCGAACTCGACGTTCATGGCACGCATCACCTCTTCGCCGGCCTGGCGGCGTAGCTTATATTCGGCATTGAGACCTGTGAACCAGTCTTCGTCCTGTTTCAGAGCAGCGGCGGCGGCAAGCATCAGAGGCTTGAACTGGCCGGAATCGATATTGCTCTTCACTTTCAGGATCCACGACATGAATGTGGGATTGGTTGCAATCATGCCCATACGCCAGCCGGCCATGTTGTGAGCCTTGCTGAGCGAATTAAGCTCGATGGCTATGTCGCGAGCGCCTTCCACTTGGAAGATACTCTGACGATCGGTGTTGAGAATGAATGAATATGGGTTGTCGTTTACAATGACAATGCCATGTTTCTTGCCGAAAGCAACGGCGCGCTCGAAGACTTCACGACGGGCAGGAGCGCCGGTAGGCATGTGCGGATAGTTCATCCATAGAATCTTTACGCCTGACAGGTCGGTTTTGTCGAGAGCATCGAAGTCGGGATACCATCCGCCATCCTGCGTGAGGTCGTATTTCACGATTTCCGCGCCTGCGAGATGGTTGGCCGAGGTGTAGGTGGGATAACCGGGATCTGGCACGAGCACTTTGTCACCGGGATTGACGAATGCGAGCGATATAAAGATTATACCCTCTTTTGAGCCGGAGACGGGCAGAATCTCTTTGGCGGGATCGAGGGTTACGCCATAGTATTTCCTGTACCAGTCGGCAAATGCCTCGCGGAGTTCGGGCAGACCTATGCCCAATTGATAGCTGTGGGTGTCGCTTCGCCGGGCGGCATTGCAGAGAGTCTCGATAGCATCGGCAGGGGGCATCATGTCGGGGCCTCCGATGCCGAGGCTCACGATGTCGAGACCTTGGGCATTGAGGGCTGCCACCTCTTTCATTTTACGCTGGAGATAATATTCGCCGATAGCCGAAAGGCGTTGGGCCGGTGTGATCTGGATTGCCATTGCGATAAGTTATGAAGCTGATGATTTGTTTTCGGAATATTCACCGAGGATACGGAATTCGCCCATCAGAGGGGTGGCGGCATTGAGCGCCTGCCGGTAGCGGTTGACACTGTCGAATGTAAGGTCAACGTAAAACCGGTATTCCCATTCGCGGCCGATGAGCGGGAGTGACTGTATCTTGCTGAGATTGATATCGTAAAAGGTGAAGACGGAGAGAATTTTTGACAAAGACCCCGAGGTGTGGGGGAGGGTGAACACTATGGAGGCCTTGTCGATGAAGCGGTCGGGCACGCCGCCATGACTGAGAGTGAGGAAACGGGTGAAATTGTGTTTGTTGGTCTCGATGCCTGCTTCCAGTATGTCAAGCCCGTAGAGCCGGGCGGCATGTTCGCCGCAGACGGCAGCCACGCCCATCTTGCCTGCCTCGGCAATTTCACGGGCCGAGCGGGCGGTGTCAAGATCTTCGATCATGCGCATTTTGCGATGCTTGAGCAGATATTCCTCGCACTGCATCAGCGCCATGGGGTGAGAGCGCACCTCAGTGATGTCATCGACTGTCTGCCCCGGCATAGCACACAGCACATGGGAAATGCGTTTTTTGAACTCGCCGGTGATGCTGAGGTTGCTTTTGCGCAGCAGCTCATGGTTGGGGAGTATGCTTCCGGCGATAGTGTTGTCGATAGCCATGACCGCCTGCAGGGAGGGGTCGTCAGCGAGCCGGTCAAACATATCCTGGAAAGTGTCGCATTCAACAGGTTCTATCGCGCGCGGTGCGAAGAATTCATGCGCCACGGCATCATGGAAACAGCCGGCAACACCCTGTATTGCCACTCTGATCGGTTCGGCGATATTGTTTTCAGAGACTTGCTTTGACATACTCTTAAAAGAAACCCATTCTAAAAAGAAACCCGCTTCCGGAAAGGAAAGCGGGAAACTTTGTGAAATATAAGTTTTGACGTTGTTACGCACACAGAGACCCGCTTCTTACTGACGGTAGTAAAAATAAAAAGAGAACCCGTATGCGTAAAATCGTTTCATTTATCTTTATTAATTTCCGTGAGGAACCAGACCGGGAGCCGTTCCTCTCAGGATTTTGTGCAAAGGTAGATATTTTTTATAAAATTCCAAACATTTTTCTTGAAAAATCTCTGACTTTGCGTCATAAAAGGCAAATTTGGTATTAAAATAATGAATTTTGAATCCATAAGGCAGGGTGTTTCGGTATTGTTTTGTGCTGTCGCCCCAATGAGCGGTTCGGGCACTGCAGGATCTGCTATTCTGAAATAATGATTTACATGGACGCGTCAGCCACCAGATAAATCATGTAGGCAATATAACCTGCTACGAGTAAACCGCCTTCGGCACGATTGATGGTGCGGTTTCCGAAAAACCAGCCGAATATCCAGAATAGCACACATGAAGCGAAAAGAACCAGCAGGTCTATTTCTGAAATGGCGCCGAAAGGAAGGGGCCGGATCGTGGCCGAGCATCCCAACACAAGGAATATATTGAAAATGTTGCTGCCGATAACGTTGCCGATGGCAATGCCCGAATTGCCTTTAATTGCTGCTGTAAGCGATGTAGCAAGTTCGGGCAGGGAGGTGCCCATGGCCACGATTGTAAGACCGATGATGGCATCGCTGACTCCGAGAGATGAAGCGATGGCCGAGGCTTTGTCAACAAAGAGATCTCCGCCATAGATCAGAGCGGCAAGGCCACCGATGATAAAAATCACCGACTTCCACAGAGCCGTCTGCACGGGTTTTGTTTCATTGCTGTTTTCGGATGTTTCCGGCATCTTCTGTTTAGATTGAGAGAATACATACCGCATGAATATGGCAAAGAAAAGCAGCAGAAGTATGCCGTCGACCCTCGATATAACCGGAGTGGTTCCGTCGAGCCATTTTGACGAACCCATGGCAAGAAGTGCAGCGGCAGAGAGAACGACAAGTGGAATCTCTTTGCTCATGATTCCGCCTGTGATTTTAATAGGACGGGCCACAGCCACAGCTCCTATAATTATTAGGGTATTAAAGATATTACTGCCCACAACATTACCGATAGCTATACCGGTGTTGCCGTCGATGGCCGACATTATGCTGATAGTCAGTTCGGGCGCGGATGTGCCGAATGCCACAATGGTGAGGCCAACCATGAGGTCGGACATTCCGAAACGACGTGCGACGGCAGCAGCGCCATCCGTGAGGTAGTTAGCTCCTCCGAGAATCAGCACAAGACCGACAATCAGAAGTATAATATCAATAATCATGATTATATCATAATGTGGGTTGCGGCGACAAAGTTACGCAAAAATGTTGGTCGGACGGCTATTTTTCCTTAACTTTGCAGCTCAATCAGCAAAATTTCTGACAAGTGGAACGTAAAAACAAGCCTACCGCCATACTTCGCATGCACTGCCCCGACCAGCCGGGCATCATATCCGTTATCACAGATTTTATCACCACAAACCGCGGCAACATTATCTATCTCGACCAGTATGTGGATCGTGTCAACGGTATATTCTATATGCGTATCGAGTGGGATCTGGAAAACTTCATGATTCCGACAGAAAAAATCGATGAATATTTCAACACTCTTTATGCGGCGCGCTACGAAATGTTCTACCGTCTGAGTTTCTCCACCAGAAGACAAAAAATGGCTATATTCGTGAGCAAGATGTCGCACTGTCTTTACGATATGCTCGCACGCTATGTGGCAGGGGAATGGGATGTGGAGATCCCTGTTATCATAAGCAATCACCCCGACCTCGCCATTGCCGGGAAGCAGTTCGACATACCTTTCGAGCATATTCCCGTGACACGAGAAAACAAGGCCGAAATGGAGCAGCGCGAATTTGAGATTCTCGACCGATATGGAGTTGATTTCATTGTGCTGGCACGTTATATGCAGGTGCTTTCTGAGGATTTCATAAGCCGCTATCCCAACCGCATCATCAACATACACCACTCTTTCCTTCCTGCATTTGTCGGGGCGAAGCCTTATCATCAGGCCTACGAGCGAGGCGTGAAACTTATCGGCGCCACAAGCCATTATGTCACCACCGAACTCGATGCAGGCCCTATCATCGAGCAGGATGTGGTGCGGATCACACATAAGGATACTGTGGATGATCTGGTTAAAAAAGGTCGAGATCTGGAAAAGATCGTACTCTCGCGTGCCGTAGGCAAGCATATCCAACGGAAAATTCTTACTTACGACAACCGCACCATCGTATTTAGCTGATATACCGATACGGGCAATCATTTTTCTCGCGAATCCCGGCTTTACTTCAATTTTTCGTGGAATGGATGATAGCGCGAAATATATAGTTGTGGCATGTGATTCCTTCAAGGGATCGCTGACATCTCTCCGGGCCGGCGATGCAATCAGGCAAGGTATTGCCGAGAAATGGCCTGATGCTGTGGTTAGGGTGGTGCCGGTCAGTGACGGCGGCGAAGGCCTGACCGAAGCCCTCGTAGAAAACCTCGGAGGCAAATATCTGACATGTCGTACAGTCAACGCTGTAGGGAATCCTATAACTGCACGCTACGGCGAGATTGTTTTTAAGCATCGGCGCACGGCGGTCATAGAAATGGCGGCAGCATGCGGATTGCCTCAGATTCCGGTCGGCGAACGGGATGTGATGGAGAGCAGTTCATATGGTTTCGGAAAGATGATGCTTCATGCCGCGGAGAATGGTGTCGTAGATATGATTCTCGGCCTTGGAGGGAGCGCTTCGTGCGACGGCGGCATGGGATTGCTTGACGCTTTTGGGGTGGTGTTTCCGCTCGGCGGCAACCGTATACTGTCGCCATCAGGTGCTATGCTCCGCTACATCCGCAGTATTGACATATCCAAGATGAATTATTTAGCAAGCATCTTCGCATAAGGGTAGCCTGCGATGTGGAGAATCCTCTTTATGGTCCAACCGGAGCCGCAGCCGTTTTCGCTCCTCAGAAAGGCGCTACACCTGAGGATGTCATGTTGCTTGATCAGGGATTGAGAAATTTTGCTGCATGTACTCTCAAGGCAACGGGGGTGGATGTTGCGCAAATGCCGGGCACAGGAGCCGCAGGCGGTGTCGGGGCATCTCTCGTCGGATATTTCAATGCCGTGCTTGAGCGAGGAAGCAGACTGATGCTTGATGCTATTGATTTTAATAGCATGATCAAGGGTGCTGATCTTATTATTACCGGTGAAGGCAAAATTGATTCCCAGACACTTATGGGTAAAATGCCCCAGGGAATACTGGAGGCCGGATTGAAAGCAGGGGTGCCGGTGGCTGCAATAGGCGGGATTGTGGAAACAGGTAACGCACTATCAGAAGCGGGATTTGACGTAGTGGTTCAGGCGTGTCCCGATGGAATGTCGGTTAACGAGGCGATGCGTCTGGATGTAGCGAAAAAGAATCTTAAAAGGGCCGCCCGCGAAGTTTTGCAGCAGATATTTGGCTGAGGGGTGCCGCTGTCAGCCTTTGCCAATTTTTGAAGCAGAGGCAGCAAGGTAGCCTGAAAGTGTATCTTTGAGAAATGTACGAAAATATCGTGACCCATGCGCGTCCCCGTCAAGTATTGCAGCGACACGTTTTATCGTCTCTGCAGTCACGTTGTTGCGGTCGGCCAGCTCTACCGTGTCGCAGAGGATTTTAGCTATCCCTTTTTCAAGTGTCGGAGTAAACCAGATTCGTTTTTCCACGCTCAGTGCATAAACCATGACGAATAGCCCCATGTCGATTTCCGACTCAAACCCAGGCTGGAATGAAGCGAAATCTTTTACAAGAGTTTTAATTACCGAGATGCGTGCTTTGCTGCGGGCGCCGCGCTTGACGCGCTCAAGTTCTTTCGATATCAGGTCGTGGTATTTGGCCGTGAGTTTCTTGACATCGGGATTCAAAAAGAATTCAAAATATTCCTTGAAATCTTTCCTGCGCGAATAGAGGTCGACCATCATCTCCACAAGCTGCTCTTTTTCAAGACCGGCTAATTCCTTTTTGAACTGTGCTTTAGACATATCTTTAGAAATCGACGGTGAGACGGACGTTGATCTGTCGGCGCGTGAGATAGTTGGGCACTGCATACTGGATCTCGTTGACGTCGGTGACCCAGTAATAACTCGAGACATTGGAGATGTCGAGAAGGTTGAACACATCCACACCGACCCATATGCTTTTCAGCCAGCGGTGGAGTCCGCGGGGTGTGTCATCCTCTTTCAGAGGTGAAAGCAGGGCGTAGCTCAATCCGATGTCGACTCGCTTGTAGGGGGGCGTGCGGAAGTATCCTTTATCGCGTGAGGTATGTGGTGCGGTGGTGGGAAGACCGTCGGAGAAGATGCCGCGTAACGAAAATTTAAGTTTCGGGAACTTCGGGAAGTAGTCGGTGAAATATAATGCCAGCGAGTAGCGCTGATCGGTGGGACGGGGTACGGTCACGCCATTGAGATTCTCTGCTGTTTTCATCAAAGAGAAGCTGATCCATGAATCTGAGCCGGGCACGAATTGCCCGAAAAGTTTAATGTCAAGCCCCATGGTGTAGCCGTCGGATGAATTCACGCCGTCGTAGACTATGCGGAGATTGTCGATTTCGTAGGGAATCAGGTTGTTGAGCTTCTTATAGTATGCTTCTCCCGAGAGTTTGAACGGTCGTCCCATGGCACGGAATGTGTAGTCGCCACCGAGGATAAAGTGCAGACTCTGCTGTGATTTGATGTCGCTGTTGAGAGTTATCACGGTGTTGCCGTACTGGTCGGTGACAGGACGCCGGAATTCTTTGTAGAATGGTTGCTGATAGTAGAGGCCTGTGGCAAAACGGAACGTCAGATTGTTGTTCTTCTCCGGAATAAAGGCCACATTGACGCGTGGAGAAAACAGGAACTCCTTGTTGAAATCCCAGTATGAGAGTCGGATGCCTCCGTTGAACACGAAATAGCCCAAAGAGGAGTTGAGCCTGTATGAATCAGCAAGATATGCGGCAAAGCGGTTGGTCGAGAGATCATGGTTGGACGCGAGATTGTATATCATGCGGATATTCTGTCCGTCGGATGGCAGGGTATATCCGGCAGAGTCACGCAGTTCCCATTCGCGCGAGCGCTCCATTATGGTCTGATGTTTGAAATCGATACCATATGTCAGATTATGCTTGCTGATGGAGGTGTGACCGCTCAACCTGAGTCCGAAAACACCTATCTTCAGACGGTTGCGGGCATGTTCGTGGTATCGTCCCACACCTAATTCACCGCCGATGGCGTTATCGGGATTGCCCTCGCCTGAGGTGCCTGCGCGGTCGAGCCAGTATTCTCCTGAAATGTCGTAAGCCACAAGTTCATTGGTGAGATAGCCTGAGGCAAGGAGATTAAAATTTGTGGAGCGGGAGGGATTGTAATCCAGGCTCAGTGCACCCGACCATGTCTCGAACTTGTCTTTTTCGCCGCCGTCGAAGTATACTTTGAAACTCTTCGCATCTTCTGCTGTACCGAAGTTGGTCTGACGGCTTACCGGGGTGAATTTGTAATTGTTAATGGCGATATTGCCTAAAAACGAGACTTCCCATTTCGGGTGAAAACGGAGAGAGAGGTTGGTCTGGTAGTCAAAAAAATTCGGGTCGTACTCACCTTTCGATTCCATGGAACTGAGCAGCGATGCGTTGCGTTTATAGCGCACGCCATGGAGTTGTGAAAATTTGTGAGTGGCCTGTCCTATGGCAACAGATCCTCCCATCAGCGATGCCGATACCGAACCTTCGAATGACTCTGGCTCGCGGTAGGTTATATCGAGTGCGGATGACATTTTGTCGCCATATTCAACACCGAATCCACCGGTGGAGAAACCGATGGCACCGACCATATCCGGATTAATTACGGAAAGCCCCTCCTGCTGCCCGGATGTGACAAGTTGCGGACGATAGACTTCTACGCCGTTGATATACACGGAGTTTTCGTCGTAAGTGCCACCGCGCACCGAATATTGGCTGGACAGTTCGTTGGAGGAATTCACGCCGCCCAATGTGGTTAGCATCGACTCAACGGATCCGCCGGAAACATCGGGCGACAGTTTGTAAGTTTCGGTGTCGAGCGACTGCATCTGACCGGTCTGCTTTCTGAAGTCTGTTACTTCTATTTCGGAAAGCTGATGATCCTTTGCGCGCAAACGCACAGTAAGTGCCAGATCTCCTTTCGGGTTGATCAGTTTTCGCTTGAGTTCGTTATAACCGATGCAGGTAAAAACCACAGTTATAGTATCTTTCTGCGGAGCTGACAGGCGGTATGAACCATCGAGTCCGGTGGTGGTGCCTATGGCAGTACCTGCGATACGTACGGTGGCAAACTCCAGTGGTTTCTCTTCCATGTCGGTGACTTTGCCATGAATTGAAACCTGGGCATTCACTGGCAGCACGGAGAGGATGGCAATAAAGAGGGGAAAAAGGTATTTTATATCGCGTAATTTCATGAAAAGGGCGGTGTGGCTGTATGGTACGTCACCGCTGTGGCGCGGCAGGCGTCATGCTACTAATTAATAACGTGAAGTTACCTTTTCTATTATACTACACTGGAATATTGGCTCCTTCTCAATTAAGTTTCTTGGGAAACAGGAATATTATGGATAATATTACCATAACTCCCAGAGCCCACGGATAATAAAGATAGGGGAATGGTGCGCCTGGCGAGATACCCGCCATACCGCTGGCGAGCAAGGTCTGCGCGCCATATGGTATCAGACATTGCACGATACACGATGTGGAGTCGAGAAGCGATGCGGCCTTGCGCGGGTCGATACCGTAACGACGCGAAATGTCGCGTGAAATGCTGCCGACGGTGATGATAGCCACTGTGTTGTTTGCTGTGCAGAGATTCACTATGGCCACAAGAATGGCAATGATGCTCTGAGCTCCGCGACAGCCGTGGATACGGCGGGTAAGTCCCTGGAGAATAAAGGCTATACCTCCGGCTCGCTTGACGATTCCCAACATTCCGGCAGCCAACAGGGTGATGATGATCAGGTCGCCCATCCCGGCTATCCCATTACCGGCAAACGATGCCAGATCTACGAGGGTGAACCCCTGCATAAGCCCCATAACCACAGAACAGATTATGCCGAGGGTGAGCACGATTGTCACATTGATGCCCATCACTGCGGTTACTATTACCGTGAGATAGGGGAGTATCAACCACCAGTCGGTGTCGGAGGAGAGAACGACGTTATCGTTCACCTCGGCTCCAAGAATTACATATAGCACCAGTGTGATAACTGCTGCCGGAAGGGCTATCCATAGATTAGCCTTGAATTTATCGGACATGTCGCATCCCTGAGACCGGGTGGCTGCAATTGTAGTATCGGAAATAATTGAAAGGTTATCGCCGAAAAATGCACCGCCGAGAACAACAGCGACAAAAAATGGCACTGACCCGCCGGCGGTTTCTGCAATCTCGACAGCCAACGGTGTCAGAGCTACAACGGTTCCCACCGAAGTGCCTATTGATAACGATATGAAGCATGCGGCGAAAAATACCATCGGCACCACAAACGCAGGCGGAAATACCCGCAGAGCAAGATTCACAGTTGCCATAACCGATCCTGACTCTTTGGCGATAGCGGCGAACGCTCCGGCGAGTATAAACACCCATATCATATATAGGATGTTGGCATGCCCGGCTGAACGCGAGAAATCCTCAATGCGCTGCAGCAGCGGGCGCCCGCGATAAATCACTATGGCCCACATCGACGACAACATCAACGCAACAGAAACAGGCATCTTGTAGAAATCGTCAAGAATAATCGACACTGCCATATACAGAAGCAGAAACACAACTACAGGCGACAGCGCCAGCCATCCCCGTCTCGCAGGTACTTGCATGACGTCATTATCCTTTTCAATAATCCCGTTTCCTTTTTTCATATCATGCTTTTTCCGAAAAAATATCAAGAGCCTAAACTACTTCTTTCCTTTTCAGACATCTTCACATCAATAACAGAAGCAAAGATTTAAACAGCTGCAAAGTTACAATTTTTTCGCGTATCTGCATCTTGAGAAATTACACCAAACCAATTGCATATCTCCAAAATAGCAAGCATTGCCCGAAAAAAATCCAAATAAGTAAAGAAAAAATTTGGTCAGATACAAAAAACTTCTTACCTTTGCACTCGTTAAACGCAACAGATTGGTATAATCCGCTGATAACGTTTTTCAAACCTCCATTGGAGTGATGCTCGAGTGGTTGAAGAGGCACGCCTGGAAAGCGTGTATACCCCTAAAGGGTATCGCGAGTTCGAATCTCGCTCGCTCCGCAATAACACGCTTGAAGTCGACCGAAATTTCAGCGTGTTATTTTTATCAGGTCCTATAACTCAGTTGGTCAGAGTGGCTGACTCATAATCAGTAAGTCCTTGGTTCAAGCCCAAGTAGGACCACTTAAAGGTAAAAATTCAAGCTGAGAAAATCGCCGGGCACTGCACTGCGATTTTCTTTTTTTCTGTCGGAGTGGCCACAGAAAAAAAGCCCAATAATGTTTCAGCACGTTTCCTAATGTATCAGTTTGTAGCGTAAAACAAGCGGCTCACAAGCGGAACACAAGCGGGCGAACGTTCTACCATGGTTACAACCCGATTCTATCTCGACTGCCGCGATTGCGGCTCCGGGGCGCCGTACCCCTTAAACTCGTTATCACCAAAAAGGGAATTGGCCGCGTATGGGGGTTATGTGGTGATTATCAGAAAGAAAGAGATGGCGAGTTTCGGAGGGGTGACATCCGGGGTGGCAGTGTGAATTTTGAGAACGTGAATATGTGATGTCAAAATCTTCTCTGCCATATCAAGCTCGGCTATTCCCATTTGATGGGAATGTCATGGAGATGGAAGCTTCCTTTGTGGAAGCCTGAACGAACATTGAAGGTCTTGATATATTCTGCGTCGGTGGAGACTCCGGGAAATACAATTGTCATCTTTATGGGTGTCTGAAGTATTACGTAGCACCCGTTTATGATAAATTCTGTGCCGAGCTTGGTGTTTTGGAAATCCATGTCGGAGTATTGGCTTCCTTTTTCGTCGATAATGAGGTTTTAGACATTTCACAGTATGTATCATTCGGATTGGTGTTCACGACAGAAAACAAAAGCGTTACGTTATGATTGATGGAGTCTCCGACGGCACTGATGAGACGAAAATTTATACCGCTTTCAGTGGTTGCTTCAGTGATGGGCTTACGCAGATCAAGAGCGTGTTTCAACGAGGGGTTTTGACGGGTAACTTCGTCGACCTGCTTCTGCATATGCACCATTGACTGTTGTAGAACGACAAGTCGGCTCTCGAGAGCAGCCATCTTGTCAGCGATGGAATCGGGCTGAGCCATCATGGGCAGTGCGAAAATGCATGCCGCAATGATAAAAAATAGTTTCTTCATGGGTCAGAGATATTTAATTGTGTGGGATGATAGTAATTTTTTAGTGTGATCACCATTGAGAGGGTTGTTTATCCTCATTGGGGAATCCAAGATTTTTAACAATACCATATTCGTTTTCAGAAAGTGTTGGCAGAACTTCTAACATGGGATCGCCCAGTTTGTCAGGGACACGTGTGAAATAGTTTGAAAAGAATAAGAATGGCATATTTCCTCCATACAATTTACACTCTGTTTTTCTTCCTAAAACGTCTACTTTGTAAGTTGTGCCATATCTTTGGTTGTCAGGCGTATATTCTGTATAATATGTGTCAGAATTTGAAACATATTTCCATGTGCCGACTCGGTCTCCATTCTCGTCAAAATTACAGTAAATTGTATCTGAATGGTTGATTATTTTGTTTTCTCCAAAAAGATGTCCATTTTTGAACTTTAAAGGCATAATTCGAAGAATCGACTTTTTAGTTTTGTCATCGTACTCGTATTTCTCAATTGTAACATCGCCGTCAATTAATCCATCCTTGAAGTGAGATAGAACGCGGGTTCTCGGCGTCGGCTGGTTACTTTGAAGAACCCAAAGGCCGTTTCTGAAGCCGTCCTTCATCTCGCCTTTTTCTATATAGTCTTCATTAGTGAATTCCATATGGCCGTCAGGAATTTTGACGCCATCCTTTTCATAGTATTGGAAAGTCAGTGTGCCATAATGATATTCTGTGGTCAGGCTTTTTCGCTCCTGGGCATATCCGCAAAGTGATATGATTCCCAAGAATAGAATTATAAATTGTTTCATGGGTCACAAAGTTTTTATTTGGTTTTAAGTTCTTCGATACGTTCTTTTAGTTCATTGATCCTTTCATTCTTTTCGTCAACCAGTGCTTGAAGAGATTTTACACGCTCTGCAAGAACAGCAGATGAACATTGTTGATTATCAAGAGTGCACGATGGCACTCCTCTGTTATCAGTAATCTTTAATTTATCAATTTGATGTGCTTGTAGATTATGATCTCCGTGCTGTTCATATCGTTCAGTGATAGTGACATCACCATCAAAAAAGCATGCTACAGATACCCCCAGTTCAATTGCAATTTTTTCTAAGGTATCAATTTTAGTAGAGTTTGTTCGGCACATGACATGGATTTGGTTCTCTTTTAACCCTACTCTTTCCGCCAATTCACGTATTGATATTTTCTTTCTTTCCGCTATGTCCTTTATTTTTTGCAGATTAGCCATATATTAACAATAATTAACTATTAGATTGACATGTATTAACCATTATAAAATGATGTACATATTGTTTTATGATTACCTTTGCATCCAAAGTTAATAATTAAAAATTAAACTTCAAAATGAATACAACAAATACAACAAAAACTCCTTTCGAAGTGGTTGACGTGCTGCGAAACATGCAGGTCGGCGACAGTTACGAATTTCCCGCCGAACGAAGCAACTCTGTCCGCGCCACATGCAGCAACTACGGGTTTCAATGGAATCGTCAGTTCAGCACAAAGAGTCTGAGACCGGAGCGCAAAATCCTGGTTACCCGCACGAAGTGACTCAGTCACAGCAACCATCACACATGAAAATCTCAAAATCATTTAATTCCGGAGGTAAAGCCGATGCTAACAGTACTTGATGCCCGCAAAATAGCGCAGGAGTTGTATAAGCTTATGCGAAAAGATATGAAGGACAGATTGGCGGAGACAGTGGCGAATGCCGAGGATGAATTTCTGTCGCACCGTCAGGCCGCCGAGTTTCTGTGTATGACACCCGGTTCTCTCTATCACCGGAAAGATGTGCCATACACTATGATCGGGGGCAAGCGGATATATTCGCGCAATGCACTCGATGCATTCGTGCGCCGGAGTGCTCCCTCCTGATTTATCACGAGCATTCAACTCTCTCGTTTCAATATCTTTAACAGCTTCACCATGAAATATGCCAGCTTAAGAAACTCATGTCCGCCGGTAATGGCGGATGTATCCTACAGTATCAGATCCGTGTGCCGATTGCTCGGGCAGCCCGAAAAACCGGTGCATCGCACCACCCTATACAGGTGGTCGGCCCGGGGATTGCTGAGGCTACATATAGGCGACAACAAGCGACCGTTTCTCTACGGCTGGGAAATACTTGAATTGTGGTGGCGGATGTCGCTGCAATTCGTCGACGGGAGAATGCCGCCACAGTGGCCGTCGCATTCGGAGCGGCATGAAGTGTGTAAAGAATCTTAAAATCAAATATCATGAGAATGCGTCCTGAATCATTATGGCATATACTGTTTATAGCCATAATAGTAGCAGTATTATGTTTTGACC
>CEAC01026157.1_pt1 | contig 94414 bp, 73 predicted proteins | sample 557411 | NCBI WGS metagenome assembly CEAC01 (sample SAMEA3182094, study PRJEB8094) | gut metagenome | biome: human; feature: gut; material: Stool; isolation source: human stools | place: Canada | collected 2012-02-21
TCATGGAGGACGCCTAGGCTAATGCGACATTAGGAGGTTCTTTCTTTTTTAATGTTAAATAATTTAAGATTTATATCTGCAAAGTTAACCTTTTCTTTGCATGTGCAAATCTAATAGGAGGACGCTGATTATTCGTAACCCCGTATGCCGGAGTGAAACGGAGGCATGCGGGGAATAATGGATATATAACCGTGGCGTCCGGAGGACGCCGATTTACTTAGTTACCAGCTTTTTATTATGACTGAAGCGTTGTAAATCGGCGTCCTCCGGACGCCACTTCCGATATGATTACTTACCCCGCACGCCTTCGCAAGCTTCGGCGTACGGGGTTACGAATAATCGACGTCCTGCGGACGTCACGCCCCTAAGTAAACAGCATTGAATCGCGTCCCTACAATTTCGTCGATATATTTTGAAGTTCTGCAACACATACTTGTATTATTCCTGTATACTGAAAGTTACAACACGGGGGCGGGAGAGGTGCCGCGGTCGCCGAGGGTGCGGGGGGAGGTGTATACGCGGACGGCGTCGTAGAGGCCGGCGTCGATCAGCGACTGAAGCATGCGGGGGCCGCATTCGGTCATTATGAAATATTTCTTTGACGGACAAGCGTCTGCATACGGCGGGCGGTAGCAGATACCTCAGACCAGTTTTTATTATAGATAGCATTCCCCAGTGAGGGCATCATGGTAGAAAACATATCGGACAGACATATATTGGATGATGTACGAACAGGGGCGCATAACAACTCGTCGTAAAGCGCGCCAACAGCTTTTGACGCTTCTTGATTGGAGATATCGTTCATATCAATATAGATTTTCACCTGTGCTGCAAGCTTCTTTAAATCATCGACTTTACGTTGCCGTGCCTCTTCATTGGCTGCCGTGCGACGATTTGCCTGCACATGTATTACAATATTTGTAACATAATAAATCGAGAGCAGCAGTTCGAGTGTAAGAGCGATAGTGGTATTGCTTGTCAGTATCATCAGCACAACACTGAGCACTGCGGTCAGCGCCATATAGGTAACAGCCACTTGCGGTACAACCAAAGAATAGGTTTCACCCCGGCCCTTACGCGGGAAGATATATGTCAGAACCAATATGACAAACGACAGGGTCATAAATCCGTATCCTATCCAGGCCACGGCAGAACGTTCGCTGCCAGTCCATATAAAAAACAGGATATTAAACACAGCGAGTACCCCTGCGGCTGCCAACAGGGTCATTGTTTTATTTTTCATACACCGTATTTGTTATATTTATAGAAGTAAGTGGTGAATTTTATTTCCTTTATCTTGACGGAACGGGAGGCGGTGGAGTTGGTGCGCCAAACAGAACTGCAAGAGCAGGAAGCGTGCCTGCTGCCGCCCAGTCAGGCATACCCTCTTTCCATACGAGAGTATCTTTATTCAGATGTCCTGACCTGACATATTCCGGGAGTAGAGACTGTGCGACGGGACCAACCTGCTGACCGCCGGTATAAAGGTAATATTGTGCCATCGGGGGCGCCGGCGGCACAGAGGATGTCATCTGTTGCGTCTGCGATTGTGCCATATTGAAGAATGCCGCACCGGCGGCCAATCCCATACCCATCGATGCTGCCCCCGACATATCGCCCTGGTTCTGAGCCATTCTGTTCATCATATCGAATTGCTGCTGAGCCTGCCAGTTGGAGCCAAGCATATTCATCACGTTCCGGTCAGCCTGCGCGTTACGCATTTTTGCGTATGCATCCATTTCAATTTTATCATATCGCGCCCGCAATTCGCTGTCGGCAACATTCAATCCCGCAATTGAGAATTTAAGGAGTTTCAGGCCATACTCTTCAAGCGATTCCTGAAGTATGGGGGTGAGTGCATTGCTTATCTCACGCTGCCGCTGACTGATACCGATTATCTCTTTGTCCGAATTATTCACATATTCAGCAATCACGCTCTTGATATCTGCAAGAAATTCATCGCTAAAATATTCAGTAATATCATCTTGCGACATCATATTAATGCGATTGCCCAATAACTTGGTTAGAAATTTGGCGGAATTGCCTACGCAGATTTTATACGAACCGTTAGCCTGCAGTTCGGTTGTGATTCCAAGCATCTTGTCCCTGACCTGTATAGGGGTATCCGTCCCCCATTCTATCTGCATGCTTGATGCTGTCCTGACGAAGTAAACAACACAGTTGAATGTACTGATTCCGCCTGTAAAGGCATTACGGAGTCGGCTGATGAATGGATAATTTTCAGTAGAAAGTTTGTATGTGCCGTTGGTGAACACTTCCTCGATGTTGCCCCCTTTGATGAATATAGCTTCCTCTCCGGGCATAACAATGAGAGTGGAATTGGTATTGAAATCTTCTTCCGGCTGACGCCATATAAGGTCACCCCCTCGACTTGTGTTCTTGATTACGTCGGCCCAGTGTTTCACACCTCCCTGATAGGTGGTTTCATTCGGATTTTTCTTAAAGAGTCCCATATATAAAAGCTATCTATAAATTTATAGCACCTCTAATGACCACTTAGGAATCTCGAAATTCAAGTTGAGATTATGGTATTGACGGGCATCTGACTGTTTTTTCAATTGTATTTCTTCATACTTTGCTCGGAATTTCGCCCGGCGTTTTCGGTTTATCGCACTTCGTATCATGGCGTCCAACGCCATCGGTATGCTCAGAACAACCATTCCGGCAACCGAGATTATTCCTCCGATAATAGCCCCGCCTACAGCAAGTGCCAAAATCGACCAGAAAATCCCCCACGAAGAGAACATCGCAATTACGAGCCAGATTAAAGCACCTATGAATGCGGCTCCGACAATAGCAGTGAATGGTGACATTATCATTCCTACATAATTGGGTTTCTGGCCTATCGTCTTACTATCCTTAGGCCATTCGTCATTACTAAGAACCAGATTATTATTTTTGAAATGGTTCACAGCTCTCAAAATATAATTTTTGCCATTATATTCCATGGACTCCTCAAGCACAGGCAGGCAGTAATAAGTGTCGGTTTCGCGTGAACCATTGCTCAACGGATGCACACTATATTGATGTTTACACTCTTTTGATGACATCTCTTTGGCTATTAGCTCACTTCCTTTAATCTGCGAACTGTTGAACTCCACCATCCGATCCGTAGGCCAGACATTTTCAAACACGTCCCGATCAAGCAATGTCTTTCCCCATACACTGTTGAAGAACTGTTTCCCATACTCGCACATCGGCAAAATCTGTCGTTTATTCGCAATTCCGAATTCCCTTACCCAAAAATACTTTCTGGTAGTCTTGATATTCTTGGTATGCTCAAAGACATCTTCCTGTGCTTCGTCCATAAGTTTCTGCATGCACAAGACATGGAAGCCATCTTTAGGATAAGAGTCCGGATAAATCTTTTCGACAAGTCCCTGGTCAGAATAGGCGTTATTGACACCAGTAAGCTGCACATCCTTGTGGCATTTAGGGCAATGAGCCCAGCCACTACTCAAGATATCCTTTGATTCCAAGCGTGCACCACATCCCGGACAGGTAAACAGCTGAACTTGCAATCCCACTTGAGGACCTGAGGCAGAAGAGGATGCAGGCATTATCCCAGCTGGCACAACGGGTGGAGCCGGGGGCGTTTCAGCTTTTAACGGCGCGCCGCAGTGTGGACACGAAGTCGCTTTATCAGAAACGTTTTGTCCACATTCATAACATTTAATAATTGCCATTGCTTTGATTTATTCTATTAGTTGGTTTATTTATGCGTGCATTTTTACAATTCAAGCCAAAAATTCCGGTCGAACCTATATAAATTTTATATCTCGTGCATTTATGCTAAACAATATAAAATTTTCTGTAAAAATACGAATAAATAGATAAATTACCCCCCCCCCGTGTTAATTTATGTTAATTAGAATAATTAACATAATAATGAGAGTAATATATGTCATTTACAATTGAATGTACGACACAATACAATTAATAATGGTATGAGTATGAAAAGCGAACAGGATTGGGATATAATAAAAGTGATAAAGGGTATCCTACAAGTATATAGTTACAACACGGGGGCGGGAGAGGTGCCGCGGTCGCCGAGGGTGCGGGGGGAGGTGTAGACGCGGACGGCGTCGTAGAGGCCGGCGTCGATCAGCGACTGAAGCATGCGGGGGCCGCATTCGGTCATTATCGAGGTGATGCCGCGGCGGTAGAGTTCCGACATTATTTCGGTCAACGGGGTGTCGGAGGTGATGGGAATGTTTTCCACTCCGGGGAGCTGCAGGGGACGGGGGGTGAGCATAAATACAGGCCGCGTGCCGTCGGCGAACAGGCGCAGGCGCGAGGCTGTTGCGGCATCGATATTGCCTCGGCGGTCGATGACGGCGACAGCAGGGTCCGGACCGTCCCAGCGGCGGACGTCGAGCCGCGGGTTGTCGGCAAGGAGCGTGGAAGCGGTGGTGAGCAGGGCGTCGTGAAGGGCGCGTTCGCGGTGCACGAGGGCTGAGTCGAGCGGCGAGGAGAATATGAATGCCGGCTCATCGGGATGCCGCACGGCGTCCATGAATCCGTCGGCACTCTGCGCCCATTTGAGCGTGATGAATGGACGGTGCAAAGTGTGGGCGGTGAAAAAGCGCGGATTGAGAGCGCGCGCCTCATCCTCCAGCACACCTTCCACTACCTCTACGCCGGCATCGCGGAGCATGGCTACCCCGCGGCCGCGCACTTTGTCGAACGGGTCGCCGCACGCTATCACCACGCGGGGTATGCCGCTGTCGATAATCAGGCGGGCGCACGGAGGAGTCTTGCCATAGTGAGAGCAAGGCTCGAGGGTGACATAGATGGTGGATTCGGCAAGCAGCGGGCGGTCGTCGGGAGCCACGGAGGCTACGGCGTTGACTTCAGCGTGCGGCTGTCCGCAGCGGCGGTGGTACCCCTCCCCTATTATGCGTCCGCGGGCCACGATTACGGCCCCGACGTTGGGATTGGGGTGGGTATCGGTCATTGAGGATTTAGCCAGTTGGATGGCGCGGCGCGTGTATCTGATGTCGAAGTCCATGAGTAGTGTCGGGTTAATTGATATTTTCCGCGGTTAAAAACCGCGGAAAATATGAGTTACAGGTAGGTGGGCTGCCACTCTATGCCGTAGCGGTCGTAGGGAGTGACGGCTATGCGGTAGCCTTTGCGGTATTTGGCGGGGAGAGTGTATGAGGTGTCGTAGGTGACGGCGAGGATATAGGAAGAATCTATGCCGTCGGCGCCCGATGACTGTGCGTCGGCGTCATCGACATCGTCGGGTATGGCGTAAACGACGTAGCGGGCATCGTCGGCCGCCGTCCATTCAAGCCGCCCCGATTTGCTGAGCGACAGACCTGTAACCTCAAGATGGCGGCTTTTTTCTTTCCAGCGCATCGGGGGCACGAGTGCCGGCGCCTTGAAAATCTTTTCGTGGAGAGCCTTGCCGAATCCCGGGCCATACTTTCCGGCGATATAACGAGCCGAGTAAAGCACCGCGCCGGGAGCGTAGTTGAATGAATACTCACGGTTAAGCTCAATCTGGCGGAATGTCTCGTTCCACTGGTCGGGAGTATTGTTTTTGGCAAATGCCGCTATGGTCTGGCTCGGGAAACAGTGGCGTCCGTACATCTCGGCCACATCGTTCCACCATCGGGACAGACCACCGTAGGGATGGCGACGGTTGTCGGTGGTCCAGTAAATCTGCGGGGAAATGTAGTCGACAAGTCCCTCCTTGAGCCAGTTGACGGGGTCGGAGTATATCTTGTCGTACTGGCTGTCGGCCGTAACGACGCCGTAGGAGGGTAGCGACGGCACGCCCTCGCAGTCATACACGCCGTTGGCTCCGGCTATGCCCTGCGGGGATACGCCGAACCGTATCTTGCCGTCCTTGACAGTGCTCAGCATGGCGTAGACATCGGCTATGGCGCGGTTGATGTTGGCGCGGCGCCAGTCGGCCATCGACTGACCGGCCTCGGCGGCGGCAACGTAGTATTTCCAGTCGGCGGCGCGCTCGTCCTCGGGTATGAATTCAGGATTGTAGAAATAGTCGTCGAACACGATGCCGTCTATATCGTAGTTGGTGGCTATCTCGCGGCAGATGTTGCAAAGGTGGCGCCGCGTCTCGTCGAGGGCGGGATTGAAAATCGTCATCGTGGATTTACCCACGCGGTTGGTCATCCACAGATCGCGCGTCACGACATCGAGCGATGTGGAGGGGAGTCGGGTGCCTACCCGGAACGGGTTAATCCACGCATGGCACTCCATGCCGAGGGCGTGGCAGCGCTCGATGCACCGGCTCAGCGGGTCGTAGCAGGCGGCGGTACCGCGGTTGCCGGTAAGATAGCCCGACCATGGCTCGTAGGAGGAGTTGTAGAGAGCGTCGGCCATAGGGCGCACCTGAAAGAATACGGCATTGATGCCGGCACGGTGGAGATTCTCAAGTATCGAATCGAGTTCGCTCTGCTGCGTCAGCGCCACCTTACGGCTTGCACCCTGACACGAAGGCCAGTCGATACCGTAGGCAGTGACAAGCCACGCCCCCCGCATCTCATATTTGGGGGAGGCAACGGCCTCGGAAAGCGGAAAAAAGATACCGGCAAATGACGCCAAAACAAACAACAGAGAGTAAAATCTAAGCATAACGGGCAATGAATTGAAGTTGTCATTTAACTGCGGGAAGTTTCTTGAACTATCTCTGTAAGCGCATAATTACGCTTACCTCATATCAGACAACAACTATCCGGACACAAAGTTAGTCAATATCGCAATTTTTCAAAGATATTGTGCGGATATTTTCAGGTTGCCGTACTGTTCGGCCACATGGCAATCCTGCCGCGCTCAGTTGCCGCGGCCGCGCAGCCCTTTTGATTTGAGATAGCCTATCAGTTCGGCGATGCGGTCGGTCTGTATGATTGTGACGCCGCGGTCGAGCACCCAGCCCCAGTTGGCGTCGGGGTCGCGCATCGCTTTCTCGTCCTCATGGCCGCCGCACAGGCTTTCCCAGAGGGTGTTGACCCATACGCGGCAACCGCTGTCCACGATGGTGGGAATGAGGCTCATGCCTGCGACATTGTCCTTTGAAAACTGCACCTCGATAGCCGCGGGGCCGTATTCCGTGAGGAAACTTGACACATAGCCGCTTGCCGAGCTGTTTTCGAGATTTACCACAGGCATGAAAATAATGTTTTCGTAGCCGGCGAGCTTGTTTCTTACATCGGCCACGGAGTTGCTGCCTTTGAGCACCACGTGGTCCTCGGTGCCCGTTTTCTTAATTATCGGAGAGATTTCAGCGAGGTAATCGTGCCCTTTGTCGATATTGACGAGCACACGGTCTTTGCAGGCGAGGAGCGCTTCCTCAAGGGTCGGGATGGTTTCGTCGGAAAGATTGCCGTCGGAGTAACGCAGGCGGTATGATTTGAGCTGCTCGAGCGTCATGTCGGAGATGTTGCCGCGACCGTTGGTGGTGCGGTCGATGTTGCCGTCGTGCATCAGCACGAACTGACCGTCCTTGGTCTTGTGGATGTCGATTTCGACCATGTCGGCACCTTTGTCGGCAGCACTCGTTATGGCGCCGACCGAGTTTTCGGGCGCCGACCGCCAGTCGCCGCGGTGAGCCACGACGAATACATAGTCCTTGTCACGGGAAAGCAGACGTTGGCGCAAATCACCGATATGTGACTGCGCGGTAGCCGATAGTGCGGCCAGAAGCGTGGCCGCAATTGTAAGTAATTTCATTGTAGAATTGTATGTTAGGTTGGTTTGGATAAGTGAGGGTGTTGCAAAACTATAATAGCCAAAAGTCGCAGCAAATTGTAGGGACGCGATTCATCGCGTCCGCGCTATAGTTGTGATATTTAAAGTATTATGCCATTCGGGCGCGGACGCGATGAATCGCGTCCCTACAATTTCGTCGATATATTTTAGGTTCTGCAACACCCTCTTACTGCTGAATTTATCTAATTTATCTATTGGGTAGTATTCTTGTTATCTGCCACCTTGAGGACGGGATATTGGAGGTCGGTGTGAGCCTCCGTTGAGGCCGAAGTCAATATCTGAACCGTCAGTCACACGAGCCTCACCATTGGAATTGACTTCTCCCGCCAAAGTCAGCGATGTGCCGTAAACGTCGGGCAGTTGTTCGGCAGTGACAGTAAAATGCAGTTCAGAGCTTTGAGATTTTAAAGAGAATACACCTCCGTTGTTCAGGCATTCCACGGTTGTTGTTGTTTTATATCCCAACAGATAATCCCCTTCAGGAATATTTGACTTGGCATCAAACTCAAACATCACACCGGCCTTATCGGGAATTGAAGTGCCTTTTAAGGTCCATGAGTTTTTCTCCTTTGTGATAGTTTCCTCTGACAGGATACCCTCGGGTGACAGCACATAAGCCTTTACTGAAGCTGTTTTAACGAGATCGGCGGAAAATTCAGCCGTGAAAGTATACTCGGTGGTGAACTTGTCATCCACCTTAGGTTCATCATCATCGTCACCGCAAGCGGTAAATGTGAAGACAGTTGCTGCGAAGAGCATACCCTTCATGAGTTTTGAAAATATTCTATTTTTCATTGCAATATTATTAATGATTGTTACTGTTTTATAGACGGGAGCAAATATAGCGAAAATTTCTGAGAATTAAGTTGCCGGGGATTTATTTGCTTTGTAGCCCAACAATCTTAAGCGTAAGTTCTAACTAAAAAATAGCACAAATGAATAGTTACGCCACCCCGTTGTATTCCTTTTCAGGATACCACGGGGCGGTAGGTTTATTATAAAGTCAGACCGGTCGGACGGGTCAGACAGGTCGGACGAGTCTGACTTTAGATGATATGGGCGGGTCAGTCGGTGACTGTCAGGGCGGTGCCGGCGGAATGGGCGGTCATCTCGGGTGCGTACTGGCTCTGAAGGGTGGCTATGCCCGAGGAGTAGGTGCCGGCGTTGTTGACGTTCATCTCATACTCTATGACGTACTGTCCTTTGGGCATGCGGTCGATGAAGAGGTTGGTGGCCGCGTCGCGGTTCTCGAGGTAGAACACGAGGCCGTCGCAGTAGACGGGACGGGGTGTCTGGACTACAGGCTCGAACGTGGCGGCACGGTTGTCGACGAGGGTGACATAGTCCATGTCGCGCATCGACTTCATGACGAGGCGTACTTTGACTACCTGTCCGACGGCGAAACTGTCGGCGGGCGCCCAACCCTTGTCAGTGCGGACGAAAAGTTCCTTGCTTACCGACAGCTCGGGAATGGAGTGTGCCTTGACATCTTTCATCACCTGCGTGGACTGCGACACGACAGCTCCCCATGCGGGACCTTCGGCAGTGCGGGTGATTTTCAGATTGCCCTTGGCATCGGGTATGGCTGCAATGACCTGACCGGTCAGGCGGTCCATGCGGTCGGACTCAAGACGCTTGCCGTCAACGGTGATGACAGCGTCGCCGGGACGGTTGAGCCATGACGAGCCGCATTGCAGTATGGCGGCCACGCAGGCCGAAGCGTCGACCGAAGTGCCCCAGTCCTGTACAATCTTGTTGAGGATAAGCCACTGGCGTATGGGGTCGATTTCAGCGCAACCGGGTTCTATGGTGTTGAATGCCTGAAGAATGAAGGCTGTCTGGCCTACAGCGGTGAGCGAACGCCAGCTGCTGCCGTCGACCGAATCCCACCATAAGCCGAGCTCGGGAGTTGAGACGGCATATTCGCGGATTGAGGTGAGAATCTGACGGGCAACCTCCTTGTAGTCATTGCGGTACAGCATGAGGGCATCGGCGGCCTTGGCAGGAGTGGACGACTTCTTCCAGTCCTTCAGCGTACGCTGCACGGTAGCGTTGTAGGCTTTCTGCGCGCCGGTCGACATCGGGACGTCGCGGTAGAGGGAACGAACGTAGGTATAGTAGGAATAATCGCTCTCGGGGTACTTTGCGTAGGACTTGGCAACCTCGGCGTCGATGTATTTAAGCGCCTTCTTCACCATGCTGTCGAGCTGCGAGGGGCAGCAGCCGAGCTGACGGAGTTCGGCGAAGTTATTGAGAATAAGCATGGTTGCCCATTCCGATGGACGGTCATAGTTGTCAGTCCATGACCAGCCGCCACCGTCGCGCTGCATTTTCTCGAGCTTTCTGACAGCCGACTTTATGCTGCTGTCAATCTCCTTGCTGTCAAAGAGCAGGGCGAGACGCGATATGCGCTCCTCGTCGCTTTGGGCGTCCTGCACCCAAGGCGTTGCGGCGAGCACGAGCTGCTTGAGGTTGTCGTTGCGGTTGAGCATGGAGAGCATCTCCCCTTCCTTGCCCGAGGCAAGCCACTCCTTGAGGGCAGGCTCGATAGCGGGATTGAGACTGAGCACGTAGCGAGAAACGGCAGCCGAGAATATCCGGGCCGATGCGGCGAGAGAGGTGGCGGCATCGTCGGCACGCAGGCCGGGGAGAGCCGAGACTACCTCCCACGTGGGATTCTCGCAGAACGAGAGGGTGACCTTGGAGTCGGCCGACGGTGCGGGAAGCTCGCGGGTCAGTTCCTTTTGGTCGGGAGCGAGATAAAATGTCGAAGCGTCGATGACAGGCTGCGACGAAGAGAGGACGGGAAGCAGAGTCATGACGCCGTCGCTGTAGCTTTCGGTAGATGACTTGACGCGTACCATCATCGCGCCGGGCGTAGCCGGAGCAGCGATTGAGAATTTCACCGTGGCCGACTGACGGGGAGCGATTTCCGAGTCGACAGACTGAGTGCCGACGATTTCGCCCGTGGCGGAATCAAGGATTTCAAAAGTCGTGGTGACGGAAGCGGGCGCGTCGGTGGAATTCATGACCGTGGCACGGATGTCGGCCACATCGCCGGTGCGCAGGAAGCGCGGCATGTTGGGTTCGACCATCACCGGCTTTGAGGCGATGGCTTCGCGCACGTCAAGTCCGGTGGTAAGGATATCGGTGTAGGCCAAGGCGTTGAGCACCCATGTAGTGTTGGCGTCAGGCACGGTGAAGGAGTATGTCAGGCTGCCGTCAGCTCCTGTGGTGAGCATCGGCGCGAAGAACGCGAGCGGCACTTCGGCGGGACGGTATTGCTCCCGGACTTCTGCAACAGCGGCGGTACCGTAGGCTATAACCACAGTTTCTTCAAGCGCTCCGTCTGTATTCTCGACAACGCCGGCAGCAGAACCGTAAAGTGCTTCTTTATGCTCGGAGACAGCGCCTAAATCAGCAACTTCCTCCTCAACGTACATTTCGTCCGTGACGCTTTCCATCTTCATCGCACGCGGAGCTGATTGACGAACGCTATACAAAACCATGCCGTTGCGACCGTAGCCGCTCCACGACAGTCCGTAGAAGTTGAATGAGGGCACGCCTAATGAGGGAACTGTGAGCGACCTGACCGAAGATGAGAAGTCGTTGACGCCGAAACCGCGCAGATTGTTGTCAAGCGAGAGGCTTCCGATGTAGCCGGATGAGGGGCTGAATGTCCATGACTGCGTGGCAAGGTTGTCGAGAGCCTTGGAATACATGTCGAGAATGAGAGCGGCTCCGACACCTTTGCCCGCACCGTTGGTGACTTTTACGGTGATTGTCTCGTCGGCAAGCGGGTTGAGGCGGTCGCGCATGTGCTCGACTTTCACCTTGAGGGTGGCATCGGGATTGTCGACAGTGACCTTGAACATGCGGGACCATTCGGAGAAATTGTTGACCGACGACAGGCGTACCGACATTTCGGCGAGCGAATCGGGTACGTTCACCGTGAGGCGGTTCATGCCGCTGCGGGCGTCAATCCATTTCTGCTCGATGAGATTGGTTCCGCGGTACACAGTCATGAGCACATGGGGCTGTTCAGCCGGAATGCCGTAGACGATATCAGCCTTGCGGTCGGTAGCTTTGGCCTTGACCGAAGCGGAGGGAGCCCATATACCGTAAGCTACGGGACATGCCTTGTCGCCGGAATTATAGACGACAACGTCGGCTTCAACAGATTTGGCGTCTATGCCGACAGCACTGACTGTCAGGTCATAGCAGCCGGAACGGAGGTTGCTGAGGTCGGCCACGGCGAAACCGTTGCGGCTTACCGCGTCAAACTCATATTCCTTGCTGTCTTTATCCTTGAATGTCAGATGCACGGGAGACTCAATCTTCTCGCCGAGAGGATTGAATACGGCTATGCCGAGGCGAGCGTCGTTGGCGGCAGGGAACCAGCCGTTGTCGTCGACAGTGATGTAGGCCTGCTTGCTCAGCGAGAAGTCATCGCGGCAGGAGCGGTTTTCACCTGAGGGGGAGGTAACGGTAAATGACACCTCATATCGTCCGCCGCGGAAGGGGGACTGATTGAGTACCTCTTTCGACAGCACCCAGCGGAAAGCGCCGTCGGCGTCGGTCGAAAGCGTGTCGGTATGGAATTTCACTGTGTTGCTGCGCCACCACACGCGCTGCATGCCGGAGAGGGAGGCTTCGACTACGGCATTCTGCACGGGGAAACCGCTGTAGGTGGCGGCTTTGCCGAGCACGGTGACTGAGCCGTCGGCATCGTTGACGGTGACACTGTCGACTTTAGCCTCGTAGGTAGGCAGTTTGTAGTCGCTTACCATTACACTCTCGCTTGCAATCTGGCGTTTTGTGGCCGGATTCAGGATACCGATCATAAAGTATCCGGTCAGCCCTTCGTCAGGAAGTGTGAAGCGGGCGGAAGCACGGCCATAGTCGTCGGTGCGTATATCGACAGTGTCGACGGCCACGTAGTTGGGGTTGCGGAGTATGGCCTTCAGCTCGGTATTCTTCACGAGAGTACGGGTGTTGCCGGAGTAGTTGTAGGCCACGGCCACGAAATCGAGGGTGTCACCGGGGTGGTAGATGGCGAGAGATGTGCGAATGAATGCAGTCGTGGCGCTATTTTCGCCACGGTAATCGTAGAGATATTCGGTCATTCCGGCGCCGTAGCGGTCGTCGCCCTTTACGGCGTGGATGAATATGTTGCGGAGAGTGCCTTTGTTGAGGTCGACGTAGCCGTCAGCTCCTGTCTCACGGGTGCGGAGCTTGACCGGGACGCCATTTTCGTAGCGGTAAGTGGTGACATCGGCACCGGTGACCGGGGCACCGTCAAGGCCGCTGACTGCGAATACGCGCAGCAGGTCGTTGCCATTTGTGCCGAGGAGCGCCATGTCGGAGCAGTAGACGGGTGTGTACCAGTCACGCTGTCCGTTTTTTTTGAGCGACGAGGTCAGGATGTATACACCGTATTCATCGAGAGTGAGGGACACTTCCTTTTTGTCGGTGAACGGAATCACGCCGTCGGATTTCACCGGAATGCGGGTCACGGGAGCCGACGCACAGTCTTTGAGGCTGTAGCTGCCGTCGTTGTAGCCGGGACGCGGATTTTTCACGCGGTAAACGAGCAATTCGGTAGAGGCGACGTTGCTCATGCTGACATCGACCTTGAACTCCTTGCCGCGTACCACCTGGGCGGGAAACTGCAGACGGACGGCGGGTTGCGAAAGTTCGGCCAGGATATTTTTCACAGCGTTGATACGGAAGTAAGCCGGGTTGGAGGCTTCGAAATCCTTTAGGGCGCGGTAGAGAGCGGTTTTCTGTCCCGCACTCAGGGCATACAGGTTTTCGTCGATGAGGAACTCAACGGCGTAGGGTGTACTCTTGTTTTCCTCGTACAGACGCATGAGCGGGGTAGTCAACTCTTCGCCGGCGTCATCTTCTTCGGTATCATCTTCAACCACGTAATCCTCAAGCATTTCGTAGCGGGTGAGCAATGCGGCGACACGGGGCGCGCCCTGACCGGCGTCGACCCAGCGGTTGGCTATTTCGATTGCATCGCGCGAGGGCTTGGCGAGCACGTTGGGCACACGCAATCTGATGTCATAGAGGAATATGGGGGAGAGAACCTGAAGAGACTCGTCTGTCAGCCCCGAAATGCCGTCGACGGCCTGCAGCGATGCGAAGTCGAACAGCGTGGGGTAGAATATGGCATCGGCCTTATCGCAGTCGATGACAGCGGAATAGTCGGCGATACGGGCTTTTTTGAGAGCGTCGGCGTGGGTGAGCGCGTGGTTGTAAAGCTCTACGATCTTGTCCTTGAACTCCTTGCCGCTCCAAAGGGTAATGTCGGAGCCGGGAGTTGCCAACGCAGGACGGCGGTCGAGGTTGTAGGAGTCGTCGCTGTAGTAATCGCTGTAGATATCGGCAAGGAGGAGGTCGAGAATGGCGTGGGTGACCTCATCTTTCTCCTTGGCGGCGACCGACTCTATACGGGTTATTACCGAGGGGAGGGAGTCGGGCGATATGGCGGTCTGCGCCAGTCCTGAACGGATAAGGGCGTTGACCACGGCCGTGCCGTCGCCGGCACGGAGCGCCTTGTCGAACATGGCATCGGCATCCTTTATCACCTGCTTGGGATAGGCGAAGTCGGGTGCGCCGGTTTTTGATTTCTGTGCACTCATAATGAGAGGGATAAATGCGGCTAAAATAAATAAGAAACGTTTTATCATAATGCAAAAGTTTTATGCGGGGTAATCAAGTTGCGTCAGTTATACATAGGAGAAACGAAAGGTAATGATTATTTACAAGATATGACATGAGAAATATCAATAAGTTGCTGAAAGCCATGAAAATTTAACAATTTTTACGAAGAATGGAAATATTTGTGGGCAATGAATGGTTTGAAAGGGACGACGGTGTCGCAGAACGCAATTTTCCGCGGTTGAAAACCGCGGCTACTACGCGATGTATCCTGCAAATCAAGCATATAGTAGCCGCGGTTTTTAAGCACGGCTTAAAATTAGAATTCGGCAACATTATCTCGGGACAGATATATTCGGGGATTTTTATTATTTTTGCATATTATGGATGATATGATTATGACAGTAGAGGAAATGATGCGGGAGGCGCGGGGAAGGCTTGCCGCGGAGTATGGGGTGCGGGAGGCAGCGGCTATGGTTGACGAGATGATGCTGCGGATAAAGGGGTGGGACAAGACCGCTACCATAATTCACGGCAATGAGACGGTGACCGACTTTCTTAAAGGGCAGGTAGAGGCTACGGTCGGACGACTGCTCGATGGGGAACCGATACAGTATATTTTCGGGAAAGCGCATTTCTACGGGATGGATTTCAATGTGACTCCGGCTACGCTTATACCGCGGCCCGAGACGGCGCAGCTTGTCGATATGATTGTTGACCGCTACGGTAACGACAGCGACCTGCGTGTGCTCGATTTAGGTACCGGTTCGGGATGCATCGCCATAGCCCTTGCGCGGCATCTGCCTTTTCCGAAGGAGGTTACAGCCGTCGATATTTCAGAGGAGGCCATTGAGGTGGCACGCAGCAACAGCGCGGGACTTAAGGTCAAAGTCAATTTTATACACGGCAATATGTTGGATACCGATGAGATGGTAGCCGCACTCGGAGAGAGGTATGACATCATTGTGAGCAATCCTCCGTATATCGCACAGCGTGAGGCGGGGGGAATGGAGCGTAACGTGCTTGAACATGAGCCGGCTACGGCGCTTTTCGTGCCGGACGATGACCCGCTGGTGTTCTATAGCGCCATTGCCGGGATTGCAGAAAAACGGCTTGACGATAAGGGCACGCTGTTTCTTGAAATCAATCCGTTGTTTGCCAAAGAGTTGGCCGCGATGCTGCGCGAACACGGATTTCAAGATGTCGACATCGAGAAAGACATGCAGAAAGATGACCGTTTCATAATAGCCCAACGCTGAGTATGATGCAACGACGTAAACCGATATCGAAAGAGAATGCCACGGTGCGGCTGGAGTCGCTGTGCGCGCGTGCCGAGCATTGCACCTACGAGCTGATGACAAAACTGCGGGGATGGGGCATAACGGGCGAAGTGGCCGAAGATATAATCAACGGGCTGATTGACAACCGCTTTGTCGACGACCTGCGGTTTGCGCGGTCGTTCGTGCGCGACCGTTACCGGTTTTCGGGCTACGGGCGCCGCAAGATAGCAATGGCTTTGGCAGCCAAGCGGATACCGCGCGACACCGTGGAGGAGGCGATGGAGGAGATTGACCCCGAGATATATTTCGAGAATCTGCGCCATCTTGTCGACCGCAAGGCCGCGGCACTCGACCTGAGCAGCTACGATGACCGCAACAAGCTGTACCGCTACGCGATAGGGCGCGGATATGAGAGCGACCTGACGGTGCGCGCCATAAAAATGTATATGGCAGAAAACAGGGAGTGAGAATGCGTTTTACGGGGATAATAAAGGGATTTTTCAACCGGCTCGGAGAGGCGGTGTTTCCCGCTGTGTGTGAATGCTGCGGGCGCTCGCTTGTGGACGGAGAGCGGCTGTTGTGTCTGCATTGCCGGTATGAGATGCCACGGACCGGTTACCACCGTGACAGTTTCAGCGAACTGCACAAACGGCTGGCAGCTCCGGGAGTACCGATTGAGCGTGCGGCGGCTATGTTCCACTATATCAAGGAAAGTCCGTACGCACGGCTGATACAGCATGCTAAATATAACGGGCGGCCGTCGATTGACCGTGAGCTTGCGCGAATGTTTGCCGCGGAACTTGCCGCAGAAGGTTTCTTCGAGGGGATTGACATGATATTGCCCATACCGCTGCATTGGCGGAAAAGGTGGCGGCGCGGATTCAACCAAAGCGAGGAGATAGCGGAAGGAATCAGCGATGTGACGGGGATAAAATGCAGCGACAATCTGAAAGCACTCCCCCACTCTACCCAGACGCGCAAGAATGCAGCGGAACGCGCGGACAATATGGAGGGGAAGATTGTGGCCGTGCATGGCGAGGAACTTTCCGGAAAGCATCTGCTTGTGGTGGATGATGTGATTACCACGGGGGCGACTTTGCTTGCCGCGGCAAAGGCCATACTGGCCGGAGCTACCGGGGTGAGAATCAGCGTGCTGACGCTTGCGGCGTCAAAGCGGGGATAAAGGCGGCGAATGTCGAGATTAATCAGGACTAATCGGGATTACTCAGGATTAATCTTGATTTATCGGGATTTATCGAGATAAATCGGGAAATCGCGGTTGTCAGCCGAGGAGGATGTGCTCAGCCTTTATGTCGGTGGAGAGGAACACGGAGGCCATCGCGCTGAAGCGGTCGGCGCTTTCGGTGGTGAGGTAGCGGCAGCCGGCGTTGCGGGAGAGGCGGCGTTCCATTTCGGGATGGCGGCGGAGATAGTCGGCAAGAGAAGCGCCTGTAATCTCACCCTGAAGGACGAGGGAGACGCCGCGGGGGATGTATTTACGGATTTTGCCGAGCAGGAGGGGATAATGGGTGCAGCCGAGTATGACGGTGTCAATCAACGGGTCGGTATCGAAAAGGCGTTCGATTTCCTGCTTCACGAAGTAATCGGCACCGGGGCTTGCGGACTCACGGTTTTCGACAAGGGGAACCCACATCGGGCAGGCATGACCCGTAACGGAATAATCCGGGTAAAGTTTGGCTACCTCCATGTCGTAGGAACGGCTGGCTATCGTGCCGGGGGTGCCGAATACGCCGATATGCCCCGAACGACTTATTTCGCCAAGTTTTTCGACCGTCGGACGGATTACGCCGAGTACGCGGCGCGTGGGGTCGGCCATAGAGGGGAGGTCGTTCTGCTGAATGGTACGCAGTGCCTTGGCGGAAGCGGTATTACAGCCGAGGATTACAAGCGGACAGCCCAGCCCGAATAGATATTGCACAGCCTCGAGGGTGAAGCGGTAGACAATCTCGAAAGAGCGGACGCCGTAGGGCGCGCGGGCGTTGTCGCCCAAGTATATATAGTCATACTGCGGCAAAGCGGTGCGCAATCCCTCTAAAATAGTAAGGCCGCCGTAGCCCGAATCAAACACTCCGACAGCTCCCGATACAAGTTTATCTTCCATCTATTGACAATAACTTAAGCACCATTATTTACGGTAAAGTTAAGAAATTATATCTTACCCCGATATTTTTACTGATTATTTTCTTCGTTTTTATCCATTTCAATTTCAATATCCTCAATCTTCGGAAGGGATGATGCAACATCGGCAAACAGCTTTTCGGTTTCATACTGAGCTATTCCCATAGGTTGTGTGATACCTCGCAACGCGAATCGCGCCTTTTTATCACTTTTGGTTCTGCACAGCAACAATCCTATCGTAGGTTTATCTTCGGGCGATTTGACATATTCATCAACCGCTGAAATATAGAAATTAAGTTTGCTGACAAATTCAGGGATAAACTCCACTACCTTTAGCTCCACCACAACATAACAGTGCAGTTTCAAATGATACATGAGCAGATCAATATAATAATCATCGCCATCGACCGCGACATGATACTGCCGCCCGACAAAAGCAAATCCACGCCCCATTTCCAACAGAAAATCAGTCACTTTGGCAGCAAGCGATTTTTCTATTTCAAGTTCATTCTGCAAAGCTACCGTTCCTATGAAACTGAAGCTATACGGATCCTTGAACGCATATTTCGCAAGATCAGACTGAAACGGAGGTAACGCATGTTCGAAATTGCTGACAGCTTTACCTTTGGCATCAATATACCTATTGGCAACCTGCGACATCATGACATCGCGGCTCCATCCGTTTGCAGCCGTTTCGAGAATATAAAAGGCCCTTGCAACGTCATCTTTGACTTTTGACATCAACGATATATGATGATACCACGATATTTGTGCAAGCGGCACTTGCACAAATCCGTCAGCATCAATATGCAGATTGGCGCGCAACAACGGGTCAACAGGCATATTGTCAAATTGTGCAAGCGGTACTTGCACTATCGGATAATGGGGGTAGGTTTTCGCAAATGCCCTCATATTCTTTAAATTACGTACTGAATATCCCCGGTCATCAGGGAAACGGCGGGAAATATCGGCTGAAAGGCGATCAATAACCTGTGCGCCCCACCCCAATTCCTTTTGTTTTTCAAGAATATCATGCCCGATAGTCCAATAAAGGGATAGCATCTCAGCGTTTACCCCCATCACGGCATTGAATTTTCTTTTTTCAATAAGTGTTTCAAGTTCTTTTCGCCAACTTTCATATTCACCCTGAATATCAGAAAAATCTTTTTCGGGAATCAATCTGCCGTTCATAAGCATTAAGATTTTTATTGGTTATCAATCACAAAGTTAATCGAATATATTTAATTTCAACGAATGTTGCAAACCTGTTTTTCAGGTTTTCCGTTGATTTGGTTGAAATTTACGGTTATATTATTTAATTTTGTGGCAAGAAAAATAAATGAATATGGAAAAAATAATTCTCACCGGCGACCGTCCCACCGGTAAACTGCATCTGGGACATTATGTAGGCTCGTTGCGACGTCGTGTCGAGCTTCAGAATTCAGGGGAGTTTGACAAGATTTTCGTCATGATTGCCGATGCGCAGGCTCTCACCGACAATGCCGACAATCCCGAGAAGGTGCGTCAGAATGTCATTGAGGTCGCGCTCGACTATCTTGCGGCAGGCATCGACCCTGAAAAGACTACAATCTTCATACAGTCGCAGGTGCCGGAACTGGCCGAACTGGCGTTCTATTACATGAACCTTGTGACGGTGTCGCGCGTGCAGCGCAACCCGACGGTAAAGACGGAAATCAAGATGCGCAATTTCGAACAGTCGATTCCGGTAGGATTTTTCTGCTATCCGGTCAGTCAGGCGTCGGACATCACGGCGTTCCGCGCAACGACCGTACCTGTCGGCGAGGACCAGGCTCCGATGATTGAACTTACCCGCGAAATCGTGAACCGCTTCAACAATATCTACGGCGAGACGCTCGTGGAACCGGAAATACTGCTGCCTGACAATGCCGTGTGCATGCGATTGCCGGGTACCGACGGCAAAGCGAAGATGTCGAAGTCGCTCGGCAACTGCATCTATCTGTCGGACACTGCAAAAGAGGTGGCCAAGAAGGTGAAGAGCATGTACACCGACCCGCTGCACCTCAATATTGAGGATCCGGGACATCTCGAGGGTAACTGCCCGTTCATATATCTCGACGCGTTCTCCACTCCGGAGCATTTCGCGAAATACGCACCGCAATATGCAAGCCTCGACGAGATGAAAGAGCACTATACACGCGGCGGACTGGGCGACGGTACTGTCAAGAAGTTGCTTATCAATATCCTGGAGGAAACTCTGGCTCCGATACGTGAACGCCGCGCTCAGTTTGAGAATGACATTCCGATGGTGTACGATATACTCCACAAGGGTTCAATCAAGGCGCGCGAGGCTGCGGCCAAGACGCTTGACGACGTGCGCAGCGCGATGCGTATCAATTATTTCTCGGATACGGAGCTGATTAAGGCGCAGTCGGAGAAATATAAGAAATAAGAGGTTATAACGAGAGCATTGAGAGCTTCAGCGGCTGCGGTCGCTGAAGCTCTTTTTTTATTCCGCTTACGCGTCATCACTCGGTAGGGTTAGTAAGGTCATTAAGGTCATTAGGGTCATTAGGGAATTGAGTGGGTGTGTATGAATTTGGCGCATTTTGATTTTTTGAGGGGTGTAATTTTGCGGTATAGAAATCAACAGGAGTAATTATTAACCAATTATTAACCAATAAAATCGGAATGTGGTCATGAAGGAATTTTTGATGGAACATTTTTTTGAGCACGGGATGTGGATTGTGCTTACGTACGTGCTCGTTGTAGTGGCGATGGCCGTAGACCTGGTGACGGGCGTCAGGAAGTCGCGCAAGTCGGGACAGGCTATAAATTCACGCGGATATAAGCGCACGTGCCGGAAGGCGATGAATTATTTTCTGCCGATGATGTGTCTGTCGTGCATTGATGTTATCGCTTCGGCGGTAGTGGGACTGCCGGTGCTGACTATGGTGTTCGGGGCATACTGCGTGTTCTGCGAACTTAAGTCGGTAATGGAGACGACGCACGACAAGGAGGCGATACGCAACGATGTCAGGGAGTTGCTTGAACTTGGCGAGAATATCGGGGAGTTGAAGGAAATGATACGCAAACTTATAAAATGAATTGCCATGAGAAAGATTAACGAGATAATAGTACATTGCAGCGCCACGCCGAGAGGGCGCGATGTAAAGGCCGCGGAGATTGACCGCTGGCACCGTGAGCGGGGATTCAGATGCATAGGCTACCACTATGTGGTGGGACTTGACGGGACTGTTGAACGGGGCCGACGCGAGAGCGAAACCGGCGCACATTGCAAGGGGCACAACGCGCGCTCGATAGGCGTATGCTACGTGGGCGGACTGTCGACTGACGGCAAAGTGGCGCTTGACACGCGCACCGATGAGCAGCGTGTGGCGCTCACGGAGCTGATTATGGAGCTGAAGGAGCGTTATCCGGGAGCGAGAGTGTACGGCCACCGCGATTTCGCCAACAAGGAGTGCCCGTGCTTTGATGCAAGGAGGGAGTTCGGGGAAGTATAGGTACGACGAGTCAGACCGGTCGGATATGTCGGACCGGTCTGACTTTACGGGTGGTAACGGATATTTTGGAGGATTAGTTATGAGATGGATTTTGATTGGATTGAGTGCGGGAACATGTCTTTTTGGTGCTATTGGTTGCAGGGCGAAGCATCAGGCCGCGGAGTCGGCAAATGTGGATATGAGAGATGAGGCTTCGATTCGGGTGGAAAGAAATGTCAGCTTTGACGCAATGCTGGAGCGGATTGACAATTTAGTGGTTGAACGGCCGGAGATTGTGGTACATGACGGCGAGACGGGGACAACAGTCACTGTAAGAGGTGAACGGCTGGCACGGGAGAGGCGGGACAACACCGTGACGAAGCAAACGGAACATTGCAAAGCCGACAGCGCCACAGCGGGCAGCCTGCATGCCAACGCCGAGAGCAGTAGCAAGACGGAGGGGAAAGGCGGAACGGGCATGTGGTATATATCGGTTGTAGTGATTGCAGTGTGGGTGCTGACACGGCTGAAAAAATCGGGATGTAATTGATAAAAAATGTGTATTATTGAATAAAATTGCAAAATAATGTCTTAACTTTGTGATAGACTTTATTAATCTGTATCAGATGAAACTGAACAATCACAAAATATGGGTCGGGGCCAAGGATTATTTCTTCATTGTCTTCGGCATATTGCTTTACGGTCTTGGGTTTTCGGCTTTCATAGCGCCATTCGGGGTCATCACCGGAGGTATGGCCGGTGCGGGCCAGGTAGTATTCTACGCCACGGAAAAGATATTCGGCTTCGGTGTGCCGGTGGCAGTGACGATGTATGTACTGAATATTCTGCTTCTTGCAATCGCTTACCGCATTGTAGGCAAGACATTCGTAATCAGGACAATATTCGGTGTAACGGTAGTATCGATAGCAATCGGTGTGCTTATGCCGCTGTTTCCAGAGCCGTTGCTCAAGGGAGAGACGTTCATGAGCATCATTATCGGTTCGATGATGTGCGGCATCGGTCTGGGGCTTGCGTTCGTGCACAACGGGTCGACGGGCGGCACGGATATTGTCGCCGCAATCATGGCGAAGAAGACCAATGTGTCGGTGGGCCGCACTATGCAATATTGCGATTTCTGCATCATATCGTCGTCGCTGCTGATATTCGGTCTTGACGAAGGTATCGAGCGACTGGTCTACGGCTTTGTAGTGCTGCTTGTAGTGTCGCTCATGGCCGACCAGACCATCAACACCAACCGCCAGGCAGTACAGTTCATCATATTCTCGCCCCACCACTGGGAGGAGATTGCCACTGCCATCAACAACGACGCCCACCGCGGCTGCACGGTGCTCAACGGCATGGGCTGGTACAGCAAGCAGGATGTGAAAGTGCTGCTTGTGATGTGCCGCAAGATTGAGTCGGTGACGATACACCGCATCATAAAGTCAATCGATAAGGACGCATTCATCACGCAGGCCAACGTCAACGGCGTATACGGTCAGGGATTCGACGAATTCAAGCTCAAGATGCCGAAACCGAAACATAACCGCAACGCTCAGGATACGGCATCACGCGCAATGCCCGACTACGGTGACAGAACCACGCACTCCGGCCACCCGGAAAAGCTGAGCTAACGCAACGGGATCAATTCTCCTCCCTTTCATAAACTTCCATCAGGCGTACAATATCCTCTTTTAATTTCGGTATATGACGAATGACAAGTCCCCAAAGGAACTCTGTCTCCACACTATCATAGCCATGGATTATGCGGTTGCGGGTGTTTATAATATCTTTGGCATGCGGAAGTTGAAAAGAGGGGTCTTTTTTCAAGATACGGTTTATTGCTTCACCCATTATTTCCGTCTTTCTTTCTACGGCACAAATGCGCAACCCATCTTTTTCGAATTGGTCAAAACGCTTTGGATAACCTGCGAAAAAACTCTCCAATTCATTTATGGCATCAAGCACATCCTGAAGATGCTTCAAAATATATTCATCGGCCATAAATCAGTTGTTTTGTACGGTTCAGATTCTGTATAAAATACTTGTTTTTTAAGCCTTTGGCAACTACAAGATCGACCTTGCGTCCGAAAAGTTTTTCCAAAGAGGCCTGAAAGTCAAAGTAATTTGCCACATAGTCCCACTTTTCATGGTCAGTCGTATCGAATTCAACAAGCAAGTCAACATCGCTGTTATCGGTAAATCTATCCGTAAGGATAGAGCCGAAAACAGATAGTGACCTGACCCTGTGCCTGCGGCAAAGGTCAAAGATACGCTGCAAATTCATTTCAATCAACTTCATAAACCGATATTTTATAGCACAAAGATAATATATTTCCCAAATATTCAACGTTAGGACAATGAAAATCGTTGAAAACTCATTAAGAGATTTCCCTAATGAATTAGGAAATCATATATAAAAGTCAGTGGCACGGCCTTTGGGGGTCGTGCCACTGAGTTCAAATATCAAAGTTATGTTTAACGGATTTCGTTAACTTTCATCGCTTTACAATTATCATCAGAATAATTGTAACAAAGGGGGAGGGACACTATTTGACTTCTTCGACGTTGTCTTCGACTTCCTGTGCGGTGGCGAAGACACCTTCGATGTCGTCTTTGCTGCCTACCACGAGGCGCTCGTATTCGCGCAGACCGGTACCTGCGGGTATCAGGTGACCGCAGATTACATTTTCCTTCATGCCCTCGAGGGTGTCGGTCTTGCCGTTGATGGCGGCTTCGTTGAGCACCTTGGTGGTTTCCTGGAAGGATGCTGCCGACATGAAGCTTGAGGTCTGGAGAGCGGCGCGGGTGATACCCTGGAGTATCTGCTCGGAGGTAGCGGGAACGGCGTCACGCACTGTCACGGTGCGGAGGTCACGGCGCTTGAGAGCGGAGTTCTCGTCGCGGAGCTTGCGCGCGGTGATGATCTGACCGGGCTGGAGAGTCTCGCTGTCGCCGGCGTCGGTGACTACTTTCTTGCCCCAGATGCGGTCGTTCTCTTCCATGAAGTCGCGTTTGTCGACAATCTGCTGCTCGAGGAAGCAGGTGTCGCCCGGATCGATGATGTTGACTTTGCGCATCATCTGGCGTACGATGACCTCGAAGTGCTTGTCGTTGATCTTCACACCCTGCATACGGTATACGTCCTGCACCTCGTTGACGATATATTCCTGCACTGCGGTCGGACCCATGATGTTGAGGATGTCGGTCGGAGTGATGGCACCGTCGGAGAGGGGTGTGCCGGCACGCACGTAGTCGTTTTCCTGCACGAGGATCTGCTTCGACAGGGGCACGAGGTATTTCTTCTCCTCGCCGATTTTCGAGATGACGGAGATTTCGCGGTTACCGCGTTTCACTTTGCCGAAGCGTACCTCACCGTCGATTTCCGACACGATAGCGGGGTTCGACGGGTTGCGCGCCTCGAAGAGCTCTGTGACTCGGGGCAGACCACCGGTGATGTCGCCGGCGCCACCTGCCGCGCGGGGTATCTTGACGAAGATTTCGCCGGTCTTGACATCGGCGCCTTCGTCGAGCATGAGGTGCGCGCCCACAGGGAGGGCGTAGGTCTTGAGGATAGTGCCGTCGCGGTCGACGATGTTGACTTCGGGCACTTTCGTACGGTCTTTCGACTCGATGATAATCTTTTCGTGGAGACCTGACTGCTCGTCGCGGTCGACACGGTATGTGACGTTCTCAACAAGGTTGGTGAACTGGAGCTTACCTGTGACTTCGCTGACGATGACGGCGTTGAAGGGGTCCCATTCGCAGATTACGTCACCTTTCTTGACTTCGGCGCCATCCTTGAAGTAGAGTTTCGAACCGTAGGGTATGTTGGCCGAGGTGAGCATCATGCGGGTGTTGGGATCGATGATGCGCATTTCGGCAAGACGGCCGATGACGACTTCGACATTCTGACCGTTGATGCCTACCTCGTCGGTAGTCACGGTACGAAGTTCCTCGATTTCGAGCACACCGTTGTAGCGCGAAGTGAGGGTGGAGACGGCCGCGATGTTCGAGGCCACACCACCGACGTGGAACGTACGGAGTGTAAGCTGCGTACCCGGCTCACCGATTGACTGCGCGGCGATGACACCGACAGCCTCTCCCATCTGCACGAGACGGTTGTTGGCGAGGTTGCGGCCGTAGCACTTGGCGCAGACACCTTTCTTCGACTCGCAGGTGAGCACCGAGCGGATTTCAACCGACTCGATGGGCGACGCGTTGATGCGGTCGGCAGCAGCGTCGTTGATTTCCTCGCCGGCGGCTACGATGAGTTCGCCTGTAAGCGGGTCGACAATATCGTGGACAGAAACACGGCCGAGGATACGTTCGCCGAGCGAAGCGACAACCTCGTCGTTGTTCTTGATTTCCTTGCATACGAGGCCGCGGAGTGTGCCGCAGTCCTCTTCGTGGATGATGACGTCGTGGGCCACGTCGACGAGACGACGGGTGAGGTAACCTGCGTCGGCGGTCTTCAACGCGGTATCGGCAAGACCCTTACGGGCACCGTGTGTAGAGATGAAGTACTCGAGCACTGACAGACCCTCCTTGAAGTTTGCCAAAATCGGGTTCTCGATGATCTGACCTCCCTCGGCACCCGCTTTCTGCGGCTTGGCCATAAGACCACGCATACCGGCGAGCTGACGAATCTGGTCCTTCGAACCACGGGCACCCGAGTCGAGCATCATGAAAACTGAGTTGAAGCCCTGGTTGGCCTCGGTCATCTGCTTCATCAGGATGTCGGTAAGGCGCGAGTTGACGTGTGTCCAGATATCGATAATCTGGTTGTAGCGCTCGTTGTTGGTGATGAAACCCATAGAGTAGTTGTTCATCACTTCTTCCACCTGAGCGTAACCTTCGTTGACGATGGCCTCCTTCTCGGCGGGGATGATGACGTCGCCGAGGTTGAACGACAGGCCGCCCTTGAATGCCATCTTGTAACCGAGGTTCTTGATGTCGTCGAGGAACTGTGCCGAACGCGGGATACCGCATTTCTTGATTACCTTCGAGATGATGTTGCGCAATGATTTCTTCGAGAGGATTTCATTGACGTAGCCGATTTCCTCGGGCACGAACTGGTTGACGAGCACACGGCCTACGGAGGTGTTCTCGACGAGATGCTTGATTTTGTTGCCGTTCTCGTCGACGTCGTCGACCATCACCGACACGGGGGCGTGGAGCGTGACGCGGCCTTCGTTGTAGGCTATTTCAGCCTCTTCGGGGCCGTAGAATTTCAGGCCTTCGCCCTTGTCGCCCTTACGGAGCTTGGTGATATAGTAGAGACCGAGCACCATGTCCTGCGAGGGCACGGTGATAGGTGCGCCGTTGGCGGGGTTAAGGATGTTGTGCGCGCCGAGCATGAGCATCTGGGCTTCGAGGATAGCCTCGTTGCCGAGAGGCAAGTGGACTGCCATCTGGTCGCCGTCGAAGTCGGCGTTGAATGCCGTACATGCAAGCGGGTGGAGCTGGATAGCCTTGCCCTCGATGAGCTTGGGCTGGAATGCCTGGATACCGAGACGGTGAAGAGTCGGGGCACGGTTGAGCAATACGGGGTGACCTTTCATCACGTGTTCCAGAATGTCCCATACTTCGGGCTTCTTCTGGTCGACCATCTTCTTGGCGCTCTTGACTGTCTTGACAGAGCCGCGCTCGATGAGTTTGCGGATGATGAAGGGCTTGTAGAGCTCGGCGGCCATGTTCTTGGGGATACCGCACTCGTGCATCTTAAGTTCCGGACCTACGACGATAACCGAACGGGCCGAGTAGTCGACACGCTTACCGAGAAGGTTCTGACGGAAACGCCCCTGCTTACCCTTGAGGCTGTCGCTCAATGATTTGAGAGGACGGTTGGCTTCAGTCTTGACGGCCGATGACTTGCGCGAGTTGTCGAGCAGTGAGTCGACGGCTTCCTGAAGCATGCGCTTCTCGTTGCGGAGGATGACGTCGGGAGCCTTGATTTCGATAAGGCGTTTCAGACGGTTGTTACGTATGATGACACGACGGTAAAGGTCGTTGAGGTCGGAAGTGGCGAAACGTCCGCCGTCGAGGGGCACGAGGGGACGGAGTTCCGGCGGGATGACAGGCACAGCCTGAAGTATCATCCATTCGGGCTTGTTGCGGCCGCGCGACGCACGGAACGACTCCACGACCTGGAGGCGCTTGAGAGCCTCTGTCTTGCGCTGCTGCGAGCCGTCCTTGGCCGCCTGGTCGCGCAGTTTATATGAAAGGCTGTCGAGGTCGAGGCGCTGCAGGAGCATGTAGATGGCCTCGGCGCCCATCTTGGCGATGAACTTGTCGGGGTCGCTGTCCTCGAGCTGCTGGTTGCCCTTGGGGAGCTTGTCGATGATGTCGAAGTATTCTTCCTCGGTAAGCAGGTCGTTGGTCTCAACGCCTTCCACCACGCCGGGCTGCACCACGATGTAACGCTCGTAGTAGATGACGGCGTCGAGTTTCTTGGAAGGAAGACCGAGCAGGTAACCGATTTTATTGGGAAGGGAACGGAAATACCAGATATGAGCCACGGGAACCACGAGCTTGATGTGACCCATGCGCTCGCGGCGCACTTTCTTTTCAGTCACTTCCACACCGCAACGGTCGCACACGATGCCTTTGTAGCGTATGCGCTTGTACTTTCCGCAATGGCATTCGTAGTCCTTTACCGGACCGAAAATGCGCTCGCAGAAAAGACCGTCGCGCTCGGGCTTGTATGTACGGTAGTTGATGGTTTCGGGTTTCAGCACCTCGCCGCTCGAGTTTTCAAGTATCTCCTCGGGCGAAGCAAGGCCGATGGTTATCTTGGAAAATCCGGTTTTTGTCTTATTATCTTTTTTAAAAGCCATATTCTGTAAAAAAGCTGATTATATTTTCTGAGGAAAGCCCGGCAGAATATCGGCGATATTCTGCCCGGCGTCTCTGATATGGTGATTGCTAACGTGGTGTCAGGGCTTATTGCTCGAGCTTGATGCTGAGGCCGAGGCCGCGGAGCTCGTGGAGCAATACGTTCAATGACTCGGGGATACCTGCCGGGGGCATGGGGTCGCCCTTGACTATGGCTTCGTAGGCTTTCGAACGGCCGGTGACGTCGTCACTCTTGATGGTCAGGATTTCCTGAAGTATGTGCGATGCGCCGAATGCCTCGAGCGCCCACACCTCCATCTCTCCGAAACGCTGACCGCCGAACTGGGCCTTACCGCCGAGAGGCTGCTGGGTGATGAGTGAGTACGGACCGATTGAACGGGCGTGCATCTTGTCCTCGACCATGTGGCCGAGCTTGAGCATATAGATGACACCCACGGTGGCAGGCTGGTCGAAGCGTTCGCCCGTGCCGCCGTCGTAAAGGTAGGTCTTGCCGTAGCGGGGAAGACCGGCCTTGTCGGTCCATTCGTTGAGGTCGTCGAGAGTGGCACCGTCGAAAATCGGGGTGGCGAACTTCTCGCCGAGCTCGCGTCCGGCCCATCCGAGTACGGTCTCGAATATCTGTCCGAGGTTCATACGCGAAGGCACACCCAGAGGGTTGAGGACGATGTCGACGGGGGTACCGTCGGCAAGGAACGGCATATCTTCCTGACGCACGATACGCGACACGATACCTTTGTTACCGTGACGTCCTGCCATCTTGTCGCCGACGCTGATCTTACGCTTCTTGGCGATGTAGACCTTGGCCATCTGCATGATGCCGGAGGGGAGTTCGTCGCCTATCGAGATGTCGAATTTCTTGCGGCGCAGCTCGGCGTCGACCTCTTTCGACTTGCGCAGGTAGTTGGCTATGGTCTGGCGTATAAGCTCGTTGGTATGCTCGTCGTCGGTCCAGTTGCTCAGATTGATGGTATCGTAGTCGATATCCTTGAGCACGCCGGCGGTGAACTTCTGATCCTTGGCGATGATGTCGGTACCGAGGAAGTCCTTGACGCCGTTTGACTTGCGTTTGTCGGTGAGCTTCAGGAGCTTGGACACGAGTATATCCTTGAGATTGTTGAGTTTCTCCTCGTATTCCTCGTCGAGCTTGGGAAGAAGCGCGTTGGTGGCTTTGTTCTTCTTGGTCTTGACGGCGCGAGAGAAAAGGCTTGTGCCGATTACCACGCCCTTGAGCGACGGGGATGCTTTGAGCGATGCGTCCTTGACATCGCCGGCCTTGTCACCGAAGATGGCGCGGAGGAGTTTTTCCTCGGGAGTGGGATCGGATTCACCCTTAGGCGTGATTTTACCAATCATGATGTCGCCGGGCACGACGTGGGCGCCGATACGTATGATACCGCGCTCGTCGAGGTCCTTGGTGGCGTCCTCGCTGAGGTTGGGGATGTCGGAAGTGAGTTCTTCCATACCTCGCTTGGTCTCGCGCACTTCGAGCGAATACTCGTCGACGTGGACCGAAGTCAGGATGTCTTCCTTGACAACGCGCTCGTTGAGCACGATAGCGTCCTCGTAGTTGTAGCCTTTCCAGGGCATGAACGCTACCTTGAGGTTACGTCCGAGGGCGAGTTCGCCGTTTTCGGTAGAGTAACCTTCGGTAAGTATATCGCCTTTCTTCACACGCTGGCCTTTGACACAGATAGGACGGAGGTCGATAGTGGTGCTCTGGTTGGTCTTGCGGAACTTGGGTATTGAGTATTCCTTGACGGCGCTTTCAAATGCCACGAATTCCTGCTCTTCGGTGCGGTCGTAGCGGATGCGGATGCAGCGGGCGTCGACAAATTCGATTGTGCCCTCGCCTTCGGCTGTAATCTGCGTGCGGGAGTCGCGTATGAGCTGGCCTTCGAGACCGGTGCCGACAATCGGGCTTTCCGAACGCATCAGAGGTACTGCCTGGCGCATCATGTTCGAGCCCATGAGCGCGCGGTTGGCGTCGTCGTGCTCGAGGAAGGGGATGAGCGATGCGGCGATGGATGCTATCTGCGTGGGCGACACGTCCATAAGCTCAACCTCCTGCGGCGATACCACGGGGAAGTCGGCGTCAAGACGTGCTTTGACACGCTCGCGCACGAATGTTCCGTCCTCATTGAGGGGTGCGTTGCCCTGGGCAATCACTTTACCCTCCTCGATTTCGGCGGTGAGGTATACGACGTCGTCGTTGTTGAGGTTGACCTTGGCGTCCTTGACTTCACGGTAGGGGGTCTCGATAAATCCGAGGTCGTTGATTTTGGCGTAGACGCAAAGCGAGGAGATAAGACCGATATTGGGGCCTTCAGGGGTCTCGATCGGGCAAAGACGGCCGTAGTGGGTATAGTGCACGTCGCGCACCTCGAAGCCTGCGCGCTCACGCGACAGACCGCCGGGGCCGAGTGCCGACATACGGCGCTTGTGGGTCATCTCGGCCAGCGGGTTTGTCTGGTCCATGAACTGCGACAGCGCGTTGGTGCCGAAGAATGTGTTGATGACCGAGGATATTGTCTTGGCGTTGATGAGGTCGATGGGCGTGAACACCTCGTTGTCGCGCACGTTCATGCGCTCGCGGATGGTGCGTGACATACGCGCCAGACCTACGCCGAACTGGTTGTAGAGCTGCTCGCCTACAGTGCGGACGCGGCGGTTGCTCAAGTGGTCGATATCATCGACATCGGTCTTCGAGTTGATAAGCTCGATAAGGTACTTGATGATTTCGATGATGTCTTCCTTGGTGAGCACCTTGACGTCCATCGGGGTAGTGAGGCCGAGTTTCTTGTTGATACGGTAACGGCCCACCTCGCCCAGGTCGTAACGCTTTTCGGAGAAGAAAAGGTTGGTGATGACCTCACGCGCGCTGGCATCGTCCGGCGGCTCGGCGTTGCGCAGCTGCCGGTAGATATATTGAATCGCCTCCTTTTCGGAGTTGGAAGTATCTTTCTGAAGGGTATTGAATATAATCGAGTGGTCGGAAGTGTTGGCGTCCTCCTTGTGTAGGAGAATGTTCTGCACGCCGGCTTCGAGGATAGCGTCGATATGCTCTTCCTCGAGGACGGTCTCGCGGTCAATCACCACGTCGTTACGCTCGATCGACACGACCTCGCCGGTATCCTCGTCGACGAAGTCCTCCACCCATGTGCGGAGCACACGTGCGGCGAGCTTGCGGCCGACAGCTTTCTTGAGGTTGGTCTTGTTGACCTTGATTTCCTCGGCGAGACCGAATATCTCGATGATGTCCTTGTCGCTTTCCAGACCGATGGCACGCAACAGCGTAGTCACGGGCAATTTCTTCTTGCGGTCGATATAAGCGTACATCACGTTGTTGATGTCAGTGGCAAACTCAATCCATGAGCCGCGGAAAGGTATGATACGTGCCGAATAAAGCTTCGTGCCGTTGGCGTGGGTGCTCTGACCGAAGAACACGCCCGGCGAACGGTGCAGCTGCGACACTACCACACGCTCGGCCCCGTTGATGACGAACGTACCTTTCTCCGTCATATACGGAATCGGACCGAGATACACGTCCTGTATCACGGTAGCGAAATCCTCATGGTCGGGATCGGTACAGTATAATTTCAACTTGGCTTTCAAGGGGACGCTGTACGTAAGGCCGCGGTCAAGACACTCCTCGATAGTGTAGCGGGGAGGATCGATATAATAGTCCAAAAACTCAAGAACGAAATTGTTGCGAGTGTCGGCTATCGGGAAATTTTCCGCAAAAACCTTGTAAAGCCCCTCGTTATTTCTTTTCTCCGGAGCAGTCTCCAACTGGAGAAAGTCGCGGAATGATTTCAATTGCACCTCCAGAAAGTCAGGATAAGGAAGCTGATTCTTTACGGATGCAAAATTTATACGGGGTTTTTCTTGTGAAACTGACATCTAAAAAATATTGCGTAGATTAGTGAACTTGAATTAATAATGAACACAATAAGGTTAAGAATCATCTTACGATGACTCTTAACCTAATCGCCTGAATATCAGGCAATATTATTTCAGTTCAACTTCAGCACCAGCCTCTTCAAGTTGTTTCTTGAGGCCTTCGGCGTCTGCTTTGGAGATACCTTCCTTAACTACAGAAGGAGCACCGTCTACCAATTCCTTGGCTTCTTTCAGACCAAGACCGGTAAGTTCTTTCACGAGCTTAACAACACCGAGTTTGCTTGCGCCGGCGCTCTTAAGAACTACGTCAAAAGCTGTTTTCTCTTCAGCAGCGGGTGCGCCTGCTGCGGGACCGGCTGCTACTGCTACTGCAGCTGCTGCAGGTTCGATACCGTACTCGTCTTTGAGAATCTGAGCAAGTTCGTTTACTTCCTTTACTGAGAGGTTAACTAATTGTTCTGCAAAAGCTTTCAAATCTGCCATTTTTGTATGATTTAATTTGTTTGTTTTCTTTTTTATTACTCTTTGTTTGATAATGTCTCAAGGATACCGTGAAGCTTGTTGCCACCCGACTGAAGGGCAGAAACAACGTTCTTGGCAGGCGATTGCAGCAACGCGATGACGTCTGCAATAAGCTCGTTCTTGCTCTTGATTTTCGAGAGGGTGTCGAGCTGGTCCTCGCCTACGTAGATAGTTTCCTCTACATAAGCCGCTTTGAGGCGGGGAAGGGGTTGATCCTTTTTCTGCATCTTCTTGAGCAGCTTGGCCGGCGCATTGCCCGTATTCGAGCAAAGCAGCGAGGTAGAGCCGTGAAGCACAGAATAAATTTCGCTGAAATCGAAATCAATGCTCTCCAAAGCTTTGTGAAGCAAAGTGTTCTTTACGACGAGCAGTTTGATGTCGTCCTGAAAACAAGCCTTGCGCAGTTCGCTTGTAGCCTCAGCGTCCAATCCGGCAGTTTCTGCGAGATAGAAGCAACTGTAGCTGTTGAGAGTCTCTTTGATTTGGTCAATTATGATTGCTTTATCTTCCTTTTTCATTTCTTCGTCTCGTTAAATGGATTAAACGTCAATGCTCTTGGTGTCAACCTTTACACCGGGACTCATTGTGCTCGAAAGATAAACGCTCTTGATATATGTACCTTTGGCTGCGGCCGGTTTGAGCTTGATAAGAGTGTTGATGAACTCGCGAGCATTGTCTTTCATCTGCTCGGCGGTAAATGACACTTTACCAATCGAAGAGTGAACGATACCGTTCTTGTCGACCTTGAAGTCGATCTTACCCTTCTTGACTTCCTCTACAGCCTTTGCAACGTCAACAGTTACAGTACCGCTCTTGGGGTTAGGCATAAGTCCGCGCGGACCGAGTACACGGGCCACAGCACCGATCTTACCCATGACTGCGGGCTGAGCGATGATGACATCAACGTCGAGCCAGCCGCCCTTGATCTTGTCGATATATTCTTCAAGGCCTACATAGTCGGCACCTGCTGCTGTAGCAGCGGCCTCAGCATCGGGATTGCAAAGTACAAGCACTTTGACCTGTTTGCCGGTTCCGTGGGGAAGTGTTACCACGCCACGTACCATTTGATTGGCTTTTCGGGGATCTACGCCAAGACGCACGTCAATATCAAGTGAGGCATCAAATTTGGTATAGGTGATTTCCTTTACCTTTTCTGCCGCTTCCGCAAGTGTGTACGCCTTCCCAGCTTCAATCTTCTCTAAAGCCAACTTTTGATTCTTTGTAAGTTTACCCATGTCAATTGAAGTTTATTAGTTATTTCCAGGGAACGCCCCTTTTACGGTGATACCCATGCTTCTGGCTGTTCCGGCAACCATCTTCATCGCAGATTCTACCGTGAAGCAATTCAAATCAGGCATTTTATCTTCAGCAATCGCTTTCACCTGCTCCCAAGTGATCTCTGCCACCTTCGTACGGTTAGGCTGAGCCGATCCACTCTTTTTCTTGGAGGCTTCCAGCAACTGGATAGCCACAGGAGGGGTCTTTACAACGAAGTCAAAGCTCTTGTCGGTGTAGTAAGTGATTACTACAGGAAGCACTTTGCCTGCCTTGTCCTGGGTGCGGGCATTGAATTGCTTGCAAAACTCCATGATATTGATGCCCTTCGAACCCAAGGCGGGACCTACTGGCGGCGATGGATTTGCTGCTCCACCTTTAATCTGCAATTTGATCTGTCCAGCAATTTCTTTAGCCATTTCTAATTACTATTTTAATTTGTTTGTTTGGTGCATGACTCGCTACGGGGTTTCATGTTCGTAACCACATTACGCCTCTCGCAATTCACGCTCTACCTGCGAATTTTCCAACTCCAGCGGAGTCTTCCTGCCAAAAATCTTCACCTCTACCTTCAGTTTCTTCTTCTCGGGATAGACGTCGATGATTTCGCCGATGAAGCCGGTGAACGGGCCATAGTTCACCTTGACGCTCTCTCCGACCATATAGTCGTTGACGCCTTCTTCGGGGATTTCATTGAGGTCGTCGGCAGTGCCGAGCATCCTCATCACTTCGCTCTCGCGAAGCGCCTCGGGCTTGGCGTCCTTGCCTCTTCCCTTTAGGAAATCGATAACGTTGGTCGTGTTACGCAGTATATGCATAACCTCGCCCTGAAGGTCGGCCTCTACAAAAACATAACCGGAATAAAGGTTCTTTTCTTTAATCACCTTTTTCCCGTTGCGCACAGTGAGTACCTTTTCAGTGGGTATCAACACTTGAAACAGATAGTTGCCAAGGTCGGTGTTGCGCATCTGGGCGTCGAGCACCTCTTTCACCTTTGCCTCTTTTCCTGAAATGGCACGCAGCACGTACCATGCCTTCTTAGATTCAGCCATCGATCAATCCACTTTCAGAGGTTACTGGGGATAAACGAATCCCGTTAAATGTTGCCATACAAAGTCAATCAAAAAGATTATCAGTGCGATAATCACGGAAGCAATCATGACGATGCATGCGCTCTTTATCAACTGCTTTCTGGTAGGCCAAGAAGTCTTATACCTGAGTTCGGCATAGGACTCCTCTATATTCGTAAGTAGTTTTAGTTTTTTCATTTTAAAAATTTTAGCACGGGAAGAGAGGCTCGAACTCCCGACACCTGGTTTTGGAGACCAGTGCTCTACCGACTGAGCTATTCCCGTGTATAAAAGTCAGGTTCCCAACTCCATTTGGTTCGCGTCGTGAACCTGACTTGTAGTTTATCGTTTACGTGATATCTCCGAGGGTATTACTCGATGATTTCAGTAATCTGGCCTGAACCTACCGTACGGCCGCCTTCGCGGATAGCGAAACGGAGACCCTTGTCGCATGCAACGGGGTTGATCAGTTTCACCTTGATCTCTACGTGGTCACCGGGCATAACCATTTCTACACCTTCGGGGAGCATAATCTCACCGGTCACATCGAGTGTACGGATATAGAACTGGGGACGATAGTGGTTGTGGAACGGAGTGTGACGGCCACCTTCTTCTTTCTTCAGGATATAAACCGAAGCCTTGAATTCATCGTGGGGTTTAACAACTCCCGGGTGGCAGATTACCATACCACGTTTGATTTCCTTCTTGTCGATACCGCGGAGGAGGAGACCTACGTTGTCACCTGCTTCACCCTGATCGAGAAGTTTGCGGAACATTTCAACACCGGTAACGGTCGACTTCATGTCAGCGCCAAGACCCATGATCTGAACCTCATCGCCCACTTTCACGATACCTGTCTCGATACGGCCGGTAGCAACGGTACCACGACCGGTGATTGAGAATACGTCCTCAACAGGCATAAGGAAGGGTTTGTCGATGTCACGGGGAGGCAGGGGAATCCAGTTGTCAACTGCTTCCATAAGCTCCATAACCTTAGCTTCCCATTCGGGTTCGCCGTTAAGCGCGCCGAGTGCAGAGCCGCGGATGATAGGAGTCTCGTCGCCATCATATTCGTAAGCTGAGAGAAGTTCACGCATCTCCATTTCAACGAGTTCGAGCATCTCTTCGTCGTCAACCATGTCGCATTTGTTCAGGAATACAACGATACGGGGAACGTTCACCTGACGGGCGAGAAGGATGTGCTCACGGGTCTGGGGCATGGGACCGTCAGTAGCAGCAACTACGATGATAGCGCCGTCCATCTGAGCAGCACCGGTAACCATGTTCTTAACGTAGTCAGCGTGTCCCGGGCAGTCTACGTGAGCGTAGTGACGGTTTGCAGTCTCGTATTCAACGTGTGCGGTGTTGATAGTAATACCACGCTCTTTTTCCTCGGGCGCGTTGTCGATCTGGTCGAATGACTTAACCTCTGAAAGACCGGCCTTTGCAAGAACGGTAGTGATAGCCGCAGTCAAAGTGGTTTTACCGTGGTCAACGTGACCGATGGTACCGATGTTAACATGCGGTTTGGTTCTTTCGAATTTCTCTTTAGCCATAACTTTGCTATTTATTTGATTAAATGATTAACTTTCAACAAGTAACCACGATACCGCAGGACGCTATCGGGGCTTTGAAATTTTTGAATTTTTAGAGCCGATGGCGGGATTTGAACCCGCGACCTCTTCCTTACCAAGGAAGTGCTCTACCCCTGAGCTACATTGGCAAACATATTATTTTGAGCGGAAGACGAGGCTCAAACTCGCGACCCTCAGCTTGGAAGGCTGATGCTCTATCAACTGAGCTACTTCCGCAACTTAAAAGTGGGCGAAGATGGATTCGAACCACCGAAGGTATAAACCAGCAGATTTACAGTCTGCCCCATTTGGCCACTCTGGTATTCGCCCTTTCACAAACTCGCCGATACCGCTTTCCTGTTTCTGCACCCGCCAACGGGCGCCAAAACATTCCGAAAACTTTTTCAGCTTAACGTTTGTTTCATTTTCGAGCCTCTTGTCGGATTCGAACCAACGACCCCGAGATTACAAATCACGTGCTCTGGCCAACTGAGCTAAAGAGGCAACTTTCAATTTTCTCTTGCACCATGCGCCGTGTTTCAGGCTCAAATGCGGTTGCAAAGTTACGCAAAGTTTTTTAATCACCAAACTTTTCCAGATTATTTTTCCGCTTTTTTGCGTTTTTTTATTATTTCAGATACCCGCAGAGCTTTCAGAAGCGGCAAACACAGTCAAAAACGGAGTCGCTGCCATTCGGAATGACACCCGGCGGCGTGTCTCTGCCCCACCTTGAGCATGATATGCAAAAATCAGTTGAAACGTGTTAAAAACTGTCCGGAGAATTGTTTCATATACAATTTTCATTACCTTTGCACCGCGTTTACCTCGCAATTAACCACATTATTAATAATACTACTGCCCATGAATAACTTTTCCACGAAGTCACTCATGGCAGTTTTTTATTTTTTCAGACAATGATTTTACAGTGCGGCATATTATTTGCCTTTCTTGCAGCAGGCGAGCTCATAGTTACAGCCACTGCCCTACCTGTCCCTTCGAGCATCATAGGGATGCTGCTGCTCACTGCAGCCCTCAAGGCCAAAATAGTACGCGTCAACCAGGTGAGCCGCATCTCCGACTTCCTCGTGCGTAATCTGGGATTTTTCTTCGTCCCTGCAGGCGTCGGGCTTATGAAATGCCTCGGCATCATTAAGAGCGAGCTGCTCCCTATCGTGATAGCCACCGTGGCAAGCACATTCGCCATTATCGCCGTCACCGGCTGGGTGCACCAGTATGCCCGGCGCATCACTTCCGGCGCGGCCCGACATTTATCCAACACATCAACCAGGCACTGACATGGAACTGCTCACCAACAAATATTTTCTCATAGCGCTGACATTCTGCGTGTTTGTCGGCTCGCAAGTGCTCCAGAAGCGCACCGGAATCAAATTGCTCAACCCCATACTCATATCTATCGCCGTACTGATATGCATCCTCATGGGCGCGGGCATCGACTACGAGACATACTCAGAAGGGGGTGAATACATAGATTTCTGGCTCAAACCGGCCGTCGTGGCTCTCGGAGTCCCGCTTTACCGACAGCTCGAGTCAATCAAGAAACAGATGCTGCCGCTTCTCGCCGCCGAACTTGCAGGCTGCGTGGCCGGAGTGGTCTCGGTGGTACTTGTAGCCGACCTGCTCGGAGCCTCGCGCGAGGTCATCATGTCGCTTGCGCCGAAAGCCGTCACCACCCCTATAGCCATGGAAATATCATCGGCTACGGGCGGCATACCGTCGCTCACGGCCGCAGTGGTGGTGTGCACCGGCATATTCGGCGGCATGGCAGGCTTCAAGATGGTCAAGATGAGCCGCGTGCGCAGCCAGATAGCCACAGGGCTGTCAATCGGCACTGCCGCCCACGCCGTAGGCACCTCCGCCGCCATGGAACGCAGCGAGCGCTACGGCGCCTTCTCCTCGCTCGGCCTCACCCTCAACGGCCTCCTCACCGCGCTGCTCGCCCCCTTCATCCTCAGCATTCTCGGCTATTGCTGACGACAGTTAAGGCCTGACAAAATACATTATACATTTTTTCATCAAAGTATATTATATAATTACAAATTTAGTATATTTGCAAGAAAGTAAAAGCTATATACGATGAAAAAGTTATTAACCCTACTGATTGCGGCATTTGCGATTGTATCAATCAATGTCAGCGCCACCACCGCCAAACTCTATAAAGCCTCTGCCGAGACTGGAGTTTTCCTCAACGGCAATGAAGCGATTATAGTCCACTGCAATTTCGAAATCACCGGCTCGATAGGGAAGCCAAGCACCTTATGTGTCTTTATCAAAGATTCGGCAGGCAATTGGCATAAAGTCAATAGCCAATACGTCACCAAGACGGGAATCCCATTCTTCAAGAAACCGATTGAGCAACGTCTTGATTTTTATGAATATGCTGATTTCCCTCTACCGATATACGTCAAGGACCTGGCACTCTCCCCCGGTGTAAACACCTACCAGATAATAGCCACTATATTGGACCATGACGGCAATATCATTGCCGGTTGCGAAGGGAGTACGTTTATTGCCAACGGACAATCCGTTTCAATCAAACCCAAGGACAACGAACAATAAAGAATCGAAACCTAAATAGCACAACAATAATCATGAATACAACCATACAACAGCGCCTCGATGCGCTCCGCAGCCACATGAAAGCCAACGGCATCTATGCCACAGTGATACCCCAAATCGACCCCCATCAGAGCGAATACCTCGCCGACCACTGGCAGGCACGCCGCTACATGTCGGGATTCACCGGCTCGGCGGGCGACCTCGTTGTGACTCTCGACAAAGCTCTTCTGTGGACCGACTCGCGATATTTCATCCAGGCGGCACGCCAGCTCGAGGGCACCGGGATAGTGCTGATGAAGGACGGACTGGCCGAGACTCCCTCGATAGCGCAATGGCTTGGCGCCAACGTCCCAGCCGCCCAATACGTAGGCATCGACGGCATGCTATTCTCCCACGCGGCCGTCAGCGCCCTCGCCCAAAGTCTGGCAGCGCATAATGTGGAACTCCTCACCGACTTCGACCCCGTCGACGACATCTGGGCCGACCGCCCTGCCCTCCCTCAGGACAAGATTTTCATTCACGACATCAAATATGCCGGTCAGACAGCGTCGGAAAAGATTGACGCCGTTATCGGCAGCCTCAAGTCACGCAACCTCGACGCCATCCTCATCTCGGCGCTCGACGAGATAGCATGGACGCTCAACATACGCGGCACCGACGTCACCTGCAACCCCGTGGCCACATCTTTCCTCTTTATCTCACCCAAAGGGTCTACCCTATTCATCGACCCGGCCAAGACCGACGATGACGTCATCGCATATCTCCGCGAAGCCGGCGTAGCTACCGCGCCCTATACCTCGATACTCGATTTTCTCTCAATGCTCGCGCCTCAGAAAGTGCTTGTCGACGAAGCCCGCACCGCCGAACGCATCTGCTCGGCACTCGGTTCCAACCGTCGCAACGGCACGTCGCCCATACCGATGCTCAAAGGGTGCAAGAACAAGATACAGATCGAGGGCACACGTTCGGCGATGGAACGCGACGGCGCCGCGCTCGTAAAATCATTTATCGAAATCGAAAAACGCCTCGCCGCCGGCGAACCCATCACCGAAATCACCGTAGCCGACATACTGCAGAAACATCGTTCGGCACAGCCGCTTTACTTCGACCTCAGCTTCGACACCATCGCCGGCTATGCCGCCCACGGCGCCATCGTGCACTACTCGGCCACCAAAGAGAGCGACGCCACCCTGCACCCCACCGGATTGCTGCTCATAGACTCAGGCGCCCAGTATCTCGACGGCACCACCGACATCACCCGCACCATAGCGCTCGGCACACCCACCGCCCAGGAGAAAAGCGACTTCACCCTCGTGATGAAGGGGCACATAGCGCTCGGCACAGCCATATTCCCCGAAGGCACCCGCGGCGCCCAGCTCGATGCACTCGCACGCCAGTTCCTCTGGAAACACGGCCTAAGCTATCTCCACGGCACCGGTCACGGCGTCGGCCACTTCCTCAACGTGCACGAAGGGCCGCAAAGCATTCGCCTCAACGAGAACCCCACGCCCCTCACTCCGGGCATGATTACCTCCAACGAGCCCGGCGTGTACCGCGAAGGTGTCCACGGCATACGCTGCGAGAACCTCGTGCTGACAGTGCAGGCGTTCACCACCGAATTCGGTCGGTTCCTCAAGTTCGAGACACTCACTCTCTTCCCCTTCGACCGCAAGTTGTTCGAACTGTCGATGATGACACCCGACGAAATCCGCTGGGTCAACGAATACCACGCTACAGTCTACGCACGCCTCGCCCCGCTGCTCACCACCGACGAGCAGGAATGGCTGCGCGAACGCACCCTGCCGCTTTGAGCAATTCATAATTCATAATGCATAATTCATAATTACAGTCAAAATTCATAATTATAGTCGGAATTCATAATTATAGTCGGACGGGGCGGACATGTCAGACAGGTCATACCCGTCCGACCAATTCAAAATTCCCCACTCAAAATTCAAAATTACACTTATGGCATTAATAGTACCGGTACGCGGATTTACGCCTCAGATCGGAGAAAATTGTTTCCTGGCCGAAAACGCCACCATAGTCGGCGACGTAGTCATGGGCAACGACTGCTCCGTATGGTTCAACACCGTAATACGCGGCGACGTCAACTCCATACGCATCGGCAACTGCGTCAACATACAGGACGGCTCGGTGCTCCACACTCTCTATCAGAAATCGACCATCGAAATCGGCAACCACGTATCAATCGGCCACAACGTGGTAATCCACGGAGCCAAAATCCATGACTACGCCCTCATAGGCATGGGCGCCGTGGTGATGGACGACGCCGAAGTGGGCGAAGGCGCCCTCGTGGCCGCCGGCTCCGTAGTGCTCTCGCGCACCAAAATCGGCCCCAACGAGCTGTGGGGAGGCGCACCCGCCAAATTCATCAAAATGGTAGAACCCGAAAAAGCCCGCGAAATGAACATCAAGATAGCCCACAACTACCTGATGTACTCCTCCTGGTATTCCACACCCGACATCGACCCCACCAAAGAATAGCCACCGTAGGAAAAGCCCCAAGCCCACAGATTCCCTTCCTCGGACTAAAGTCCGCTCACAGAACCAATGCGCAGGCCATCAAAAAGCGGCAGAAGAGATTTGGTACTGTGAGCAAACTTCAGTTTGCTCCTCCTTAAATCCTTTTTACCGCCCTTACCCCAATGCCTGACTTTCGACATAGTTATAACCGAAGATGCAAAAGCCACGACTACAGCAGCCGTTGTATCTACATGATAACCATGATTAAATCGGGAGAAGCACCCTTTTTCTCCTCAATCACAGCAGACCCCGAGTCGGCAAAGACACGTCCTTTAGTTGAGCTTAGTCCGACCGGCAAAATAATATGTGAATGCCTCAAAAAATTACCTGACGACTACCCCGTCCTCCGCCTCCTGCGATATATAGTGATGCCCGACCATATACATTTCGAAGTTTTTGTCACGGAAAAAACAGAAATGCCATTGGGTTTAATGGTTGCCGCATTCAAATCGTCATGCACCAAAAGATACCGCGAGGAATTTCCACAATCCGTCCTTACGATAAAAGGTAGCCCGATGTTTCAGAGCGGCTTTAATGATAAGATTGCATTTCGCGCCGGTGCCAAAGATGCCTTCTATAATTATATAGCCGACAATCCACGAAGATACCTTATAAAGAAACTTTATCCCGAATATTTTTTCCATAAATTGCAGATAACAGTCAACAGAAGGAAATGCGGCCTTTACGGCAATATTTTTCTACTTGACCACCCAGTCAAATCATTTGTAAAGATAAGTCGAATAAAAGGTCGCACGCCTGACCTTGAAGCAAAAATCAAAATGTGGGAGGAAACGATTCGTTGCGGCGGAGTTCTGGTATCTCCGTTTATCAATCCCGAAGAAAAGCACTATAGGGATATAGCTATTAATCATGGCAATGGTATAATACTTATCGTAGACTTCTGCTTCTCCGACAGAAAAAAGCCCTACAAAGAACTATTTGACATCTGTTCAGAAGGGCGCCTGCTGATAATTAGCACTGAACAGTATCCTACTCCTCCCAAACTCATGAACTATCTCCACGCGCAGGAACTGAATGCAATAGCTTCCGCTATATCACAGTTCACTCCGGGCACTGCTCAAATCAGCCGCCGCTGATCTTTTATCGCCGATTACCTCCGGCATAGCACTGATTTGAACAACACGATTGGTTCCGTGAGCAAACTTCAGTTTGCCTCATACTATTATCTTTTAATTTTTGGCTATAATTTTATATCTTTGCAACATTAAGGTGACCATGAGCATCTTATAAAGCCTTCATAAATGCGTAATATCTAATTTATTAATTTCTTCTACCATGAAAAGAACATTTATAATCCTATCATTTATCCTTTTTTCAATTTCATTTGTCGCCGAAGCAAAATTCTGGACAAAAAAGGAGCTTTTAAATGCCGGATTTAAATTCGGGCAACAGCCTCATTATTCCGAAGTAATTTATGGCAAAAAAATTGACGGCAAACTAAACGGAATTGTATGGTTGAAATCCTCTGATAATATCTATCTGGGTTATATGACAAATGGTGAAATGGCAGCACCCTATATACGAATTCCAGTTTCCGACCGATGGAATTATACCAGCATTCAGGAGCCTAATTCTTCTTACGGCTCTTTTGGCCATTTCTCTATGAGTTTTACAGTCGATGAAATTTATGGAATCAACAGTTCGTCAGAAGCCCTTAGGAACCGGTTTAAAAATGGCACTTACAACATAAGCCATATTGCAACCTGTTTTGATGATTTTATAGCTTCAGGCCAAAAAATCCCCCAAAATGCATGGGTAGAGTATGTCGAATATATATCAGATATAAAAATTTCCAACTCGTTTCCTGAAGAAAGAATACCTAAATTTGACAACGAATTCTTGCACACTGAAACTATCCATTGCGATGGCGTATACCGCACAGAAGGAGATTTCACAGATGGCGGAATGTACATTGATTTACCTTCGCGGTTTGATCTGCGCCATTTCACAATAAATTTAGATTTCATGCCTACTGGAAAATCGGGTAACGATTTAATTTTCAGCATTTCGGGAGAGGTTAAAGTTTTCATCAAAGACGGGAAAATCGATATTAGAGGAAATAAAGAGCACAACGTGAGCTGGCTCACCAAATGTCCTGTTAAAATGAATGAATGGAATCACATATCATTAATCTGTGAGCGAAATACCATGATAGTGACAGTAAATAATTGCTCTAAACTCGCTACATTCGGTTATTTAAATAACCTTATTAAATCCGCCACTCTGCATAGTTACGATTGGGGCATAGGCGAAAATTTTAAAGGCCTGATTAAAAATATCAAGATTACGTATCAAAATTGACTTCTATAAATACCTAAGCCCATGGGAGTAGACATTCAGTTTTCTCAATCATATCATTGGCTGAATTCATGGGTATTAGCCAATGTGATTCAACTTGCAACCCAGGACTTCTGTGAGCGATTTGTGGATTACCGTATGGACCCGGGGCGCCGCTTATATGACCAGATGGGGATGGCGGCAAGGTGCGTTGTGGCCAAACGGTTACCTGCATGACGCGGCCATGCATATACTTGCACAGAAAGCCAAATTTGACTATTGGCTTGAAAATACCCCCCGAGATAGCCGCCAATGCGCTATTGGTGCTTTGTCTCAGGGAAAACAGGATGCTCCAGTCTCAGATACAATGTCAGCTTGAAAACTTCCGGCAAAAGGGTGGTTTCACGGAAAACATGACCGAAGAGAGACTTGAAGCTCGAAAAAACCAAGCCTCATCAAGCGGCACTCCAACCTGCCCGAAATGCGGGAAGCCAATGTTCAGGAGGACACAGAAGAAGGGTCAGATGCAAGGACGGGAATTCTGGGGTTGCAGCGATTATCCCAGATGCAACGGTATCCGACCGATAAATCCTGAATAATCAAGGTTTATCCGGATTTATCAAGATTAATCCCGATTTATCCCGATTAATCGAGATTACCCCCGATTAATCGGGATTACTCCGGTTAAATCGGGATTTGTCTCGATTTATCCCGATTTTTTGTTATCTTTGCGGATGTATGGGTCGATTACTCTCTATTGATTACGGTCGGCGTCGCTGCGGCATCGCGGTGACCGATACTTTGCGCATTGTCGCGTCGGGACTGACTACGGTCGATACCCCGAAGCTCGTGGAATTTGTCAAGGGCTACGTGTCGCGCGAGCCCGTCGACGCCATCATCGTGGGCTACCCCACCACGATGCGCGGCGAGGAGTCCGACTCCATGCGCTATATCCGGCCCGGCATCGGACAGCTGCGCAAGGCGCTCCCGGATATGGAAATAATATTTTTCGACGAGCGCTTCACCTCCGCTATAGCCCACCGCGCCATGATTGACGGCGGCATGAAGAAAATGGCACGCCGCGACAAAGCCATAGTCGACGAAATATCCGCCACAATCATACTCAACGACTACCTCCAAAGCCGGCAGTACAACCGGTGAGCGGCCATCTCTTACGAATCTCAAAAACATAAACAACAATATGAATCTTCCGGTATATCTCTACGGCCACCCGGTGCTTCGCGAAATCGCTGACGACGTGACGCCCGACTATCCCGGCCTAAAAATTCTCATCGCCGACATGTTCGAGACGATGTACACCTCCGAAGGTGTCGGTCTCGCAGCTCCCCAGATAGGCAAAAGCATACGCCTCGTGGTCATCGACGCCGACCCCGTGGCTGAAACATTTCCCGACTGCGCAGGCAAAAAGATGGTGCTCATCAACCCCGAAATCGAAGTGCTCGACGGCGACAAAGTCAACCGCGCCGAAGGGTGCCTCAGCCTCCCCGGACTCTCGGAGGACGTAAAGCGCGTCGAAAACATACGCCTCAACTGGCTCGACGAAAATTTCGAGGAGCATGAGGAAATCATCACCGGTTTCCTCGCCCGCATCGTGCAGCACGAGTGCGACCACCTCGAGGGTATGGTCTACATCGACCACATCTCCCCGATACGCAAGCAGATGATACGCCGCAAGCTCACCAACATCGTGGAGGGACGCGTCAGCTGCGACTACCCCGTGCGCTATGCCCCCCGCAAGCGTAAATAATTCATAATTCACAATTCATAATTCATAATTAAGCTCTGCGCCTCAGACCGTTGGCGAATAATTATGAATTATGAATTGTGAATTATGAATTAGCAAAGCTGACGCGCAGAGCTTAATTATGAATTATGAATTATGAATTATGAATTAAAAACGCTATGGCCGACGACAAAAAAATAATCTTCTCGATGGTAGGAGTGTCAAAGACCTACCCTCCCCAGAAACAAGTACTCAAGAACATATACCTCTCATTCTTCTACGGAGCCAAGATAGGCATCATAGGTCTCAATGGCTCGGGTAAATCATCGCTGCTCAAAATCATTGCCGGCATCGACAAGGACTATCAGGGCGAAGTCGTATTCTCGCCGGGATATTCCGTGGGCTACCTTGAACAGGACCCGAAGCTCGACCCGACAAAGACCGTCATCGAGGTAGTACGCGAAGGCGTGCAGCCCATAATGGACCTTCTTGCCGAATATGACACCGTCAACGCCGCATTCGGCGACCCCGACGTGCTCGAAGACCCCGACAAGATGGAGGCACTCCTCGCCCGTCAGGCCGAGCTACAGGACAAACTCGACGCAGCCGACGCCTGGAACATCGACTCCAAGCTCGAACGCGCCATGGACGCCCTCCAGTGTCCGCCCGACGACCAGCCCGTCAGCACCCTCTCAGGTGGCGAACGCCGCCGCGTGGCTCTCATACGCCTGCTCCTGCAGCAGCCCGACGTGCTCCTGCTCGACGAGCCCACCAACCACCTCGACGCCGAGTCAATCGACTGGCTCGAGCAGCACCTGCGCCAATACCCCGGCACGGTCATCGCCATCACCCACGACCGCTACTTCCTCGACCACGTGGCCGGATGGATACTCGAACTCGACCGCGGCGAAGGAATTCCCTGGAAAGGCAACTACTCGTCGTGGCTCGACCAGAAGACCAAACGCATGGCTCAGGAGGAAAAACAGGCGTCGAAACGCCGCAAGACACTCGAACGCGAGCTCGAATGGGTGCGCATGGCCCCCAAAGCGCGTCAGGCCAAAGGAAAAGCGCGTCTCAACTCCTACGACCGACTCCTCAACGAGGACCAGAAACAGAAGGAGGAACGCCTCGAAATCTTCATCCCCAACGGTCCGCGTCTGGGCAACGAGGTAATCGAGGTCAGCAACCTGAGCAAGGCGTTCGGCAAGAAACAGCTGTTCAACAACCTGTCGTTCTCGCTTCCGCCCAACGGCATCGTGGGCGTCATCGGCCCCAACGGCGCAGGCAAAACCACCCTTTTCCGCCTCATCATGAAGCAGGAGCAGCCCGACGCCGGCACATTCGAGGTAGGCGAGACCGTCAAGATAGCCTATGTCGACCAGACCCACCACGACCTCCTGCCCGAAAAATCGGTATATGAAGTAATATCGCAGGGCGTCGAGTCATTCCGCATGGGAGGCCGCGACGTCAACGCCCGCGCCTATCTGTCGAAATTCAACTTCACCGGCGCCGACCAGGAAAAGAAAATCGGCGTCCTGTCCGGCGGCGAACGCAACCGCCTGCACCTTGCCATGGCACTCAAGGAGGAGGGCAACGTGCTCCTGCTCGACGAACCGACCAACGACATAGACGTCAACACGCTACGCGCCCTCGAGGAAGGTCTCGACGACTTCGCCGGATGCGCCGTAGTGGTAAGCCACGACCGCTGGTTCCTCGACCGCATCTGCACCCACATCCTCTCGTTCGAGGGCGACGGCAACGTAGTGTGGTACGAAGGCTCCTACAGCGACTACGAGGAATACAAACGCCGCCTCAACGACGGCAAAGAGCCCCCGCGCCGCCGCTACCGCAAACTCATGGAGTAATCTATTCCCATGACACAGATAGACTTTGCGCAATAATTAAGTCGCTGTAATTCAGCGATTGGCAAATAAGAAAGCGAAAGTTTTTTCGCTTTCTTTCGCTTTCTTTCCGATTGCATTTATTCTAAAATATATTTTTAAAATGAAGAAAATAGTTTTTGCCGTAATAGCATTGGCAGTCTATTGTGGTATCGCACGTGCACAGGACTGCGCACCGCGGTTTATCGAGGTGTCGGGCACAGCTACGCTCAATATAGTTCCCGACCGCATCACAGTTGAAATCGGCATGGAGGAATACTTCACCCCGACAGCATCCGGCGACAGCACCCTCGTCAGAATCGCACAGATTGAAAGCGGCGTGCGCCGCACACTCGCCGATGCCGAAGTGCCCGATTCCTGCATCACCGTGGCCGACATAGGCAACTACCGCGACTATAACCGGGACGAACGCTTCACAATGGCAAAGTCCATTACCGCCGTAGTCTCCGATTTCGCACAGCTCAACGCCATATCCGCCGCGCTCGACAGCGAAGGCATCACCGGCTTCCGCCTCGCCGGCATGGATAATGCCGACATGGAACGATACAATCGCGAAGGCCTCAAATCCGCCCTCGACGCTGCCCGGTTTAAAGCCGAATTCATAGCACAGAACGAAGGTCTCACCCTCACCGCCCCGCTTGAAATCATCGAAACGACCCAGGAACGCTACGGCGCGCAGATGTTCTCCAACGTAGCAATCGACAGCGGTACAGGCATGGAAAACATGCGCCGCATCACCCGCAAATACTCCGTCAAAGTAAAATACGCCTTCACTCATACCCCAAAATCCGAGAAATAAATGGGGCGTGATATTTCAAAACTTCACGAAGCAGCCAAATGGGGAAGCGCGTTTTTCGATTGCCTGAGCCTCGACCTCAAGACAGCATTTCCGGGACAGTCCGGTTTTTCCGTCACCAACATCAAGTATGCAAAACGATGGTATGAGTTTTATAACCAAGACAATATAATTCGTCAACGAGTCGTTGACGAATTTGAAATGCCCGAAAAATTTGGCCTGATTTCGCAGGGAAACTGAATTTCTACGTTTCGGCAGTCGATGAGCTTATGAAACAGCCCGACGACAATCCCACCATAGGACTGCTGATATGCAAATCCAAAGATGACACAGTGGTCGAATGGTCGTTCCGCGGTATGAACCGTCCTCTTGGAGTGGCCGAATATCAACTCAAGGAATTCATCTCCGAAAAAGCCGCGAAACTACTCCCCTCCGAATCCGAGCTGCAAAGCCTCATTGACACCTACGATGACACATCGGCCGATTGACTGCAACACCAAGTTGATAATATAACAGTAAGACAATCTCTAAGACTGATTTACAGCATTAAAGCTAACCGTTTCCGTTTTATACAGACAAATAAGGTGATTTATTTCCGAAATTTCCGGAAATAAATCACCTTATTTTTTAACTTTCTTTTGGCAATCGAAAAAAGTTTGTTAAATTTGCCGATGCAGACCGCATTTCGCAGAAGCCCGGTCACGGGCGCAGCGGGTGGGGTCTGTAGAGACATTTTTTTGGAAAGCGTTTACCCTGACGCTCTTTCTTGACTCGTTGAAATCTGGAAAATTTCTTTTGGTATAGTCAAGGATGCAGCAAACGGTAGATGTCTGTGTGGATATATGTCTATTCAGCCGACAGCCGGCGCGTGAGCGCTGACAGTCGGCGTATAAGCATATTCTGCGTGAGGCTTCTGCGTGTTTGCTCGTTCAACTATACCGGGCATTCCAGAGCCTCAACGAGTGGGACGAGCAACGAGTATGGCTCTCACGCTTTTCTTTTTATATCGTAAACCAATCGCCTCGACAGGGAGCTAAGCAGGCCTTTAGTATCACATGAAACACCACTACTTGCGATGGTTCCTTTCGCTGGTCGCAGCGGGCGCAATGACTCCGGTATCAGCCCAAATCACACTGCACGAAGCGACAAACGTAACCCAAACAAAAGCCACTCTCTCCGCCGATTTCCCCGACCTCAGCGTCGAACACGGCTTCCAGTACAAATACGGCACACTCCCCGAAATCGACGATTTCTCCCGCACAGCCCTCGCAGCCAATTCCGATCCGGTGCAGCTAAACTCCTCCACTGTTAACAAATGGATATGTAGAACAAACTATGGTTGGATAGAATCCCCTAGTTCGCTGCCTGCAGGGGCTGCCACATCAATTAAATGTACTGTTAATATATATAAACCATCCACAATAAACTTTGAGTGGAGTGTTGATTCTGAAGAGAATAAAGGAATTTTGAGTTTTATTGTTGATGGAAAAATAATTGAAAGTATCTCTGGAGAAAAATCATTCGAATTATTTTCTTTTAATATAGAAGCAGGGAACCATTCTTTTGAATGGAAATATTCGAAAGCATCCAATTCAAATGCTGGTCTGGACGTAGCAATGCTTAAAAATATTTTTTTTGAGAATACTATATCTGGCGAATGGGAAAGCATAAATTGTTTATCAGATAAAATGTGTATTAATGATTTAATACCACAACATACAATTATATTTAGGGCTTTTGACTCAAAAAACAGATATTCTAATATATCTGTTTTTTCAACCGACTCCATAAAAATACATACTCCAATTATTTCAAAAATTAACACAGCAAGTGTTAATATTGTTAATGATTTTTATTTGGGGGATGCTTCCTGTAAAAAATACTTTGTCTATGGTATCCCAAATATTATTGAAAATAGCCAAGAAGCAGAAATTTTGCTTAATAATTCTTCCCCAAAAATAGAATTGGATTGTAATAATTTTAATATCTTATATTCTCATTATCTCTCATCCCCCTCAGATAAAACCAGCAGTGTTGAAGCTAATGTATTTGTCGTATCAAAATCAGAAGTTTCTTTTGAATTCAGGGATCTTTTTTCCCAAGGAGGCAATCATGGCATACATGTATTAGTAGACGGAAAACGAATAATCCATCACACATCCGATATGGGAGATAGCGGTATGTTAAAGTTCAGTATAGAGCATGGTTTCCATTCATTTTCTATCATATTAGGTAATTATTCGACATCTACAGGATCCATATCCATAGATAGAGGACAAACACGAGGTTGGATATATAACTTAATCATTAATAATGTGTTGAATATTACCGAATCGCAGATGTATTCAGTAGAAGATTTGTCTAATTCAGATTCAACCATTTTTAATATTCGAAATTTGAAGCCAAATACAAATTATGTGGGATATTCTTTAGCAGAAGTCATCAATCACGATTCAGTAAGGGTTTATTCCAATCCTATAACTTTTACAACAGAACAAGTAAAATTAATACCAAAATATGTTAATTCCACTCATACTTCTATCAGTATTGATATGCTTTCCAAAATTGGTGATGCGCAAATAGAGACAATGGGATTGTCATATAAAGATGCAACCTCAACGACTTGGAGCAATTTCCCAATAGAGCCAAATACCGATTCTACTCGCATTATTATATCTAGATTAAAACCAAATACTAAATACCAAATCAAGTCATATATTAAACCATCTGGATGCGATTATACATATAGTACCATACAATCTTTTCCAACAAAAAAGATAGAGGCCTTACCTCCTATATTTTCAGACATTCATCAGCAATCTGTAAAAATTTTATATCCATTTTCTTTTACTGATGCCAAAATTTATTCTAAGGGAGCAAAATTTAGAGAAGTTGGATCTGAAGAATGGATTGATTTGAAGTTAATTGAACTTACAAATGACACTTGTTATGTTGAACTTGAAGATTTAAAAGTAGGTAAATTTTATGAAACATATTCATATATTCTACCTATGGGAGGTGATGAAATAAAAAGTTCAATTATCAAATTCAAAACATTAAGTTACTTTACATCTTCTCCTATTATCTTACATTTAAGCCCTACATCTGTCTCGTTAAAGATTGATGTATCATTTGAAAATGGAGAATTACCTCAAGACATAACTTTCACATTAAACAATGAAGTTAAAACTGGTATTGAATTTAATTCATCTTCATATATTTATAATTGCTTAAATTTGTTACCATCTACATCTTATTTGGGATATTTTAGTATATCACTATCCGATGGAACAAATTATGATTCCGAACCAGTCAGATTTACAACACCTGCCGTCAATGCCAACGTAAAAATATATAATATCACTCAGACCAAGGCCGAGATGGATATAGCCATTGATGCCGGCGGTGACGCCGAAATCACCAATCTACGCTATATGCTTGACTACGGCGAATGGCAGTCATGTTCCAGCAATGTAAAAATCAACGGCCTCACTCCCGGCAGCAAGCACTACATACAGATAGGCTACACGCTCAATGACAAAGAATACATTTTGGACGAATATAATTTCACCACAAAATCAGTATCGGCTTACGTATATTTTGCAGATATACAACAGACATCTGCGTCAATTACAGCCGGGGCATCATACGGTGACGCCACTCTTGTAGCCCAGGGATATGAAGTTGCCGGCGTGACTTATGATAATTCAAAAGGCGGAACGGTTACCGAACTGATGCCTGACACCAAATACACCTGCCGCAGTTATGTCGAAACCAAAGAGGGTGGTCGAGTATATTCCACGTCAAAGGACTTCACGACCAAAAGCATATATTGCTACACCCGTCCGGTGACATGCCTATCCAACCGTTCGGCCACACTTAACGGCTCAATAGACTGCGATGCCAACAGTTCAGCCGAGTTCGGATTCCAGTGGAAAAAGATGACAGGATGGAACAGCGATCCCGCTTTCACCAAAGGGCATAAACTTGATGACGGAACAATATCCGTAGCGTTAGTCAACGGTATGCTTGACCCCGACACCGACTACCAGTATCGCGCAGCCGTGAGATACAAAAACAAAATATATTACGGTCCGTGGGAAACATTCCGCACCGAAGCCGAATATGTGTACTATCCTGCATCGGTCTACACTGTATTCCGTACCGACCGAGAAAACAATAGCCTTGTGCTTTGCGGCTACTACATAGCAGGCTCCGAGGCCATCGTAAGCCAGGGTTATGAATATTGGAAGAAAAATCCGGGCGCAATACATCCGCTTGCCGCACAGTCGCCGGCAATCCTCACTACCGACGAGTCAATGCAGCATATATTCGCACCCGGCGAACTTCCCGCAGGTGATTACAGTGTACGCGCATTTGTCAAGACGGAATCGGGAGAAACCATCTACGGCCCGACTCTCGGTTTCACCGCTTCTAACTCGGGATACTCCGAAGTTGAGGAAATACCGTGCGACACTCCGTCAATCAAGGTAGAAAGCTCAATCGTGAAAATATATAATGCTGCCGGACTTGATTGTATAATCGCCCGTATAAATGGTGTAGTAGTAGCTTCACGCACTATCGTCAATGACTATGAGGAACTCACTTTGACACCGGGGTACTATATAGTCAAACTAAGCAACGGCCTTATCGAAAAAATAAGACTTTAATATCCGACATAGAGATTGATACGGAAGTTAGATAACCGACTCCGTATCAATTTCCTGTCAATTAGTAATCATCCGAATAAACCATTTAACTTAATTAATTCATACCTATTTTATTAACTTTTTTATTAACCAATTTTATTTTTTATCACAATGAAAAAACAAGTTCTTTTTGCAGCTGCAGCTGCCGTATTGATGCTTTCATCTTGCTCTACTATCACTCACACCGCAAGCACCGAGGCTGTCGACACCGAAGTATTCAACCGTTCGAACGCCGACCTCAACGTATCGACCCAGAAAATCACTTTCACTTACAATCCCGATGCAGCTCACCGTCGCGCAGGCAAAAAAGCCGTGCTCCGCGCCGCTGTGGCAAAGGCTCTCGAGGCCAACGGCAACGCCGACGTGCTCGTAGCTCCCCAGTATGAGGTGAAAGAGACCCGCGGCCTATTCACTACCAAAATCAAGTACGTGACGGTAAAAGGCTATCCTGCAACTTACAAGAACGTCCACGCCACCACTTCAGCCGAAGCCCAGGTAGTCAACATTCTTGACGGAGGACAGGTGATAATCAACAAATAATACAGGCATGATGACACGCAAGATACTGGCGGCCGGCATCGCCGCGCTGGCATTAAGCTCGTGTTCGACCATCACCCACACATCGCAGACCGCCGCTGTCGACACCCAGGTGTACAACCTCACGGTAGCCGACATGAAAGTGGCAGCCAAAAAGGATTCCGTCACCGTCGACTGGAAATGGAACCCGCTGTCGACCATATCGCTCAGCGCACAGAAAGAGACGGCCACCCATACCCTGCTTGGCAAAAGCGACGCCGACGTGCTGGTTGAACCCGAATATATCGTGAAACGTCGCGGCCTGTTCCGCGGCGGGTCGGTCACCGTGACCGGCTACCCCGCCACCTACTCCAACTTCCGCGCCATGACGGCGGAGGACGCCGAAAAAATCGCCACCATCAACGGTGACAACAACATCGTAGTTGTCAATCCGGTACTCTCCACTACGGCAGGCAAGGTAGTAAAGAAAAAGAAACCCGCCCCCGTGCTTCCGCTGCGCAAACGCGAAGCCGTCCGCCATCAGTTCGTCAACGTGCTCGGCGGTGCAGTAATCGATGTCAATGGCACTATTGATGTCGGCTATCACTTCGGCGCGATGTACGGTTCCTACGGAAAAAGCTGGGGATGGTACGGCAAAGTCGTCCTTAATAGTACCGAACTATACCAATATGAACCCGATTCCGATAGCGATTACAAACGCAAATGGTCTCCTTCCATCACCCTCGGCGCCATCAAGACCCTCGGAAGCGGCTTCAGCACCTTCTTTGGAATAGGTGCCGGCGGATATTTTGTAGAGGACGAGAAAGAGTACTACAATGGGAGATATTGGGACACCCGCTATGAGGAAGTCACCAAATTCTCCATCCCCGTAGAAATCGGCTTCATGAAACGCTTCAACAGCATCAATGTCATGCTGGGCGCCACATACGCCACTCCCGTAGCAGGTATCGGTTCAGGCAACATCAACCCCTTCGTGGGCGTAGGCTACTCGTTCTGAATCGAAATACTGAATATTAATAATAAAAACGGTGTCGCCGGATTGCGACACCGTTTTTATTATTAACATTCGCACCATTTCGATATTTACGTAACGATAATTACGTAACGCAAAAAGAGTATCTCAAACCTATATTAGCTGTTAAAAGCCGTAGCAAATTGTAGGGACGCAATTCATTGGCTGTTTCCCTAAGGTACGATGGCGTCTCCAATGCGGGTCAAATAGCGGAGAGCCGAAGGCTCGGTGGTATCACTATCCCCGTCCGACGCGTCGGCGGAGGGCGGGGGAAAGGTAATACGCGCTGTGCGAGCCCACGAAGAGGGCGAGTGTATGATGCGCCCTGATACTCTATTCTACACAGTCGCCCTATCTCGGGCTCCTTTTACTGGAGGCCACCGTTGCCCCGCCCTCCGCTAACGCGTCGGACGGGGATAGTGACACCACCGAGCCTTCGGCTCTCCGTTGACGAACTATCCCCTAAGTTAGCAGCATTGAATCGCGTCCCGATAAATTCGTCGGTATATTTTAGGTTTTGCAATACCATATTTTTAATTGTATCAGTCGATTTTTTTGGTAGTTATAAACTTTATTACGATATTTGCGTTACGATAATTACGTAACGATAAAATCGAAATGAAACCAAATAATCCTTTCCTGATTACAGGTTACCACAGTCCGGAATATTTCTGCGACCGCGAGTCGGAAACATCCATAATACTTGACGCGCTGCATAACGGACGCAACCTCACACTGGTCGCCCCGCGCCGTATGGGCAAAACGGGCCTGATACGTCATGCATTCCACAAATTAAAAGAAGAGGAGTCTGAGATTGTCACGCTCTATATGGATATATATTCCACGCAGTCGCTTGGCGATTTCATCCGGTTGTTTGCCAACACCGTGCTGGGAAAATTAGACAACACACATCAAAAAGCATTGAACCGTATCAGCCGGTTCATACGCAGTTGCCGTCCGGTATTCACATTTGATGAAATGACAGGGGTGCCTAAAGTGACGATTGATGTAGCTCCCGCCGATGAGGAAAACACATTGAAGGAGATATTCGAATACCTCGCGTCGTCAGAACGCCGTTGTTATATTGCCATTGATGAATTCCAGCAGATAGCCGAATACCCTGAAAAGGGGGTAGAAGCATTGCTCCGTTCCTATATCCAGTTCCTACCCAACGTCAACTTTATCTTTGCCGGAAGCAAACAGCATGTAATGCAGGAAATGTTTGCATCATCAAAAAGACCTTTTTACCAAAGCACACAACTCCTTACAATCGGAGCAATCGATAAAGACAAATATGCTGATTTTGCCATATCCCGTTTTGCTACGCATGATGCACTGCTCCCGCGGGAGGCATTCAACGCGATTTACGAAAAATATGACGGCCATACATGGTATATACAATATATACTCAACCGCCTGTACGGCTACAACCGCAATGTCGACATGGCGCTGATAGCGTATGCCGACGAGCAGATTGTATCCGAACTAAGCTATTCCTACGCAGATATGTTGAAAGCATATACCGTCGGGCAGGTACGTCTTCTTAAAGCTATAGCCCGTGAAGGTTGCGTAAGCGAACCCATGGCGGGTGACTTTATCAGCAAAAACAATCTCACGGCAGCCAGCAGCGTCAGCGCTTCGCTGAAAAAACTGCTTGACAATGAACTCGTTTACAAGTCAGACGCCGGATATATAATATACGACAGATTTATGGGGGAATGGCTACGCCGACAGCTATTCTGAAAAGCGGTGTAAAAATCCGGTTTTCCAAAAACGTTGCATAAAAATATACTTTGATGGTTGCAGAACTCAATTTTCCGCGGTAAAAAACCGCGGCTACTATACGAGCGATTTGGTAATCAGCATGATAGTAGCCGCGGTTTTTAACCGCGATCCGATAAAATTGAGTTGTGTACAACCTTCTATTAAGAAGAGTGGACTATTACAAAGACTGTAGATATGTTACGATGGATTGTTCTTTTGTCACTTCTCCTGTAATACTGTTTATATCTGCCTACGCCTTGTTGCCGCGTTTGCGCCAGTAGCCGGTCATCTGTTCGAGGGTCTTGCCTTTGGTTTCGGGCACGAGCTTGAGCACGAACCATGCAGCGAGGATACAGATTACGCCGTAGAGTGCGTAGGTGAACACGTGGCCGAAGTTGTCCATTCCACCCACTTTCATGTTGTACATCGGTATGAATGTCGATGAAACGATGAAGTTGAATATCCACTGGAAGGCCACGGCAATAGCGATGGCCGCGCTGCGGATGGTGTTGGGGAATATCTCGGAAATGAGTACCCAGCATATCGGGCCCCACGAGAACATGAAGCATGCCGAATAAATCATGATGGCGGCAACCGAAACCACGGGAGGAAGCGCTACAAGATTGGGCAGCGCCACGCCGAAAGCACCCACAGCCATGCCTATCGAACCGGTGATGAGCAGCGGCTTGCGTCCCCAGCGCTCCACAGTGAAGATGGCGAGCACGGTGAACGCGATATTGATCACGCCCATTATGACGGTCTGCACCATCGGGTTGCCCATACCCATCGACTCGAATATGCGCGGTGCGTAGTAGAGCACCGCATTGATGCCGATGGCCTGCTGGAATACCGAAAGCATGATGCCGACAAAAACCACCATAATGCCGAACGAGAACAGACGTTCGTTTTTCACACTGGTGGTAGCCTTGATGTCGGAAAGAATTTCACGCGCCTTGGCCACACCGTTGATGCGGGCAAGCACATAGAGCGCCTGCTCGTCGCGTCCCTTCATGGCGAGGAAACGGGGCGACATCGGCACGAAGCATACAAGAACGATGAACGCGCCGGCCACGAATGCCTCGCTGCCGAACATATAGCGCCATCCGGTCTCGACCGTCCACTGCGCCTCGGCGGGGAACGACAGATGTGCTATCTGCTCGACCGTAGGCTGAAGGTGGTCGCCGAGTATCAGCGTATTGACTACGTAGACTACAAGCTGTCCGAAGATGATGGCGAACTGGTTCCACGACACCAAAGCGCCTCGCTTGTCGGCCGGAGCGACCTCGGCGATATACATCGGGCATACGGCCGAAGCGAGTCCGACGCCGACACCGCCGATGATGCGGTAGAAATTAAACATATAGAGAAGGCTGAGCGACGGCTTGCCATGCTCGAAGAAGAGGAATTCGGGGCAATAGCTTCCCAATGCCGACACGAAGAAAAACACGCCGGCTATAAGCAGCGAACGCTTGCGCCCGAAACGCGACGCGAAGAATCCCGACAGCGCCGAGCCTATGATACAGCCTATCAGCGCGCTCGACGATGTGATGCCGTGCATAGTGTCGGTATATGTGAAGTCGCCCGCACCCGAGAAGAATGCCTGCAATCCCTTTTCCGCTCCGGAAATGACGGCTGTATCATATCCGAAAAGCAAGCCTCCGAGCACCGCCACGGCCACGATGCCGTAGAGATAACCCATCGACCCCTTCTGTGGTAAATTCATATATTTGCTCATGGTATATTTATTTAATTCATAACGCGGTTTCAAACCGCGTCTACTAATCGTCATCGACCGATTGTCAAGCAGGTAGTAGACGCGGTTTTTAACCGCGTTATATCGTCATTTCATGTTTTGACAATGACGGATTATACATACATGTTGACGATGGCTTCGTAGAGTTCCTGCTTGCCTGAGGTCTGCTTCGGCTCGCCGTTTTTCTTGGCATAGGCCACTACATCCTCGAGCGAGAGTTTGCCCTCTTCGAATGCCTTGCCTTCGCCTGCGTCGAATGATGCGTAGCGGTCGGCGAGCATCTTCTTGTAGGGCGATTTCTCGAGCACGTCGGCAGCCGAGAGAAGCGCGCGTGCCATGGCGTCCATGCCGGCGATATGGGCGATGAAAATATCCTCGAGGTCGGTCGAGTTGCGGCGGGTCTTGGCATCGAAGTTCGTACCGCCGTTGCCGAGGCCGCCGTTGCGGATTATCTGCATCATGGCCTGGGTAAGCTCGTAGTTGTCGATGGGGAACTGGTCGGTATCCCAGCCGTTCTGATAGTCGCCGCGGTTGGCGTCGATGGAGCCGAGCATGCCGTTGTCGACAGCCACTGCGAGTTCATGCTCGAAAGTGTGGCCGGCGAGAGTGGCGTGGTTCACCTCGATGTTCACTTTGAAATCCTTGTCGAGGCCGTGGGCTTTGAGGAAACCGATTACAGTCTCGGTGTCAACGTCATACTGATGCTTCGACGGTTCCATCGGCTTGGGCTCGATGAGGAAAGTGCCCTTGAAACCTTTGGCACGGGCATAGTCGCGTGCCATGGTGAGCATTGTTGCGAGATGCTCTTTCTCACGTTTCTGGTCAGTGTTGAGCAGGCTCATATAGCCTTCGCGGCCGCCCCAGAACACGTAGTTCGTACCACCGAGTTCGATAGTGGCGTCGATAGCGTTCTTGATCTGGACGCATGCGCGGGCCACGACGTCGAAGTCGGGGTTGGTGGCTGCGCCGTTCATATAGCGGGCTGCGCTGAACACATTGGCTGTGCCCCACAGGTTCTTGATGCCGGTTTCGGCCATCTTCTCCTTGATATAGGCAACAACGGCTTTGAGGTTGGCTTCATACTCCTCGATTGAGTTGCCCTCGCTTACGAGGTCGACATCGTGGAAGCAGAAATATTCTATACCCATCTTGGTCATGAACTCGAAGCCGGCGTCAACCTTCTGCTTTGCAAGCTCTACGGCGTCGGTCGTACCCTCGTTCCAGGGGAATTTCTTAGTGCCGCCGCCGAACTGGTCGCCACCCTCTGCGCAAAGTGTATGCCACCATGCCATGGCGAATTTAAGCCATTCCTTCATCGGTTTGCCGAGCACCACGCGGTCAGCGTCGTAGTAGCGGTAGGCCATCGGGTTGTAAGACTCTGTTCCTTCAAATTTAATTTTTCCTATCCCGGGAAAATACTCTTTTGTAGCCATAATATAAAAGTGTTTATGTTGTTGATTATATTGATTTACAGTTAACGTATTTACTTGTAGGGACGCAATGAATCGCGTCCGCGTCCGGATGGACATTTCAAACAGGAGAACAAAAAATTTAACAAAAGGACAAAATTATTTTTGTACTCCCGCCATAGCTATTGTGCTCCTGTTTAACTACAACATTGTCCCAAGCACCGACTTCCAGCGGGCGTAGGCCTCGAGGTATGGTGTGCGGTCGGCGGCGGGAGCTATCTCGCCGAGGAGCTGCAGCGACTCGAACGCTTCGGCGGCATTCCTGTAGATGCCGGCTCCGATGCCGGCTCCGCGTGCGGCGCCCACCGAACCGTCGGTCTCGTACAGGCGTATTGTAGCGCCCGACACCGACGCGAGCGTATCGCGGAATATCGGCGAGAGGAACATATTGGCTTTTCCTGCCGATATGCAGTCGATTTTCATGCCTATCTCCTGCATTATCTCCATGCCGTACATGAACGAGAACACGATTCCCTCCTGGGCGGCACGCATGATATGGCGGCGGTCATGCACGTTGAAGTTGATGCCGTGCATCGAGCAGCCGATTTCCTTGTTCTGCAGCACGCGTTCCGCTCCGTTGCCGAACGGCAGTACCGTCACTCCGGCGCTCCCTACAGGCACCTCAGCGGCGAGGTCGTTCATCTCGGCGTATCCGCAGCCCTCAGGAGCCACATTGCGCTTTATCCATGAGTTGAGTATGCCGGTGCCGTTGATGCAGGTCATGACGCCCACACGTGTCCGGTCGGCGGAATGGTTGACGTGGGCGAAATTGTTGACGCGCGACAGCGGGTCATAGTCCACCGTGCCGTTGATGCCGTAGACCACGCCCGATGTTCCGGCGGTCGACGCCACCTGTCCCGGTTCGAGCACACCGAGCGAGAGCGCGTTGTTGGGCTGGTCGCCGGCACGGTAGGTCACCGGTGTACCTTCGGCGAGACCGAGTTCGGCAGCCGCAGCGGCGGTCACCGTGCCCTGCGGTCCGAATGTAGCTTTCACCTCAGGCAGTATGTCGGGATTATAGCCGTAATAGTCGAGGAGGAAGCGGGCGGGAGCATTCTCCTTGAAGTCCCACAGCATATACTCCGATAACCCCTCGGGATTGGTGCATATCTCGCCGGTAAGGCGGTAGGCGATATAGTCGCCCGGAAGCATCACTTTGTATATTTTTTCGAAGATTTCGGGTTCGTTCTCTTTCACCCATTGCAGTTTGGCTGCAGTGAAGTTGCCGGGCGAATTGAGCAACCGGTCGAGACAGCTGTCAGGGCCGATTTCGGCAAACGCCTTTTCGCCGTAAGGTACTCCGCGCGAGTCGCACCAGATGATGGCGTCGCGCAGTTCGCGGCCGTCGCGGTCTATCGCCACGAGGCCGTGCATCTGGTAGGATATGCCTATGGCCTTGATGTCGGCGGGATTGACCTTCGACTGCGACAGCACCGACGCGGTGACCTCCCTGAGGTAGCCCCACCAGTCGGCCGGACGCTGCTCGGCCCACCCCGGGCGCAACGCCTTGATGGGCGCCTCGGCGCGCGGATAGAAATCGCCGGCGACAGTGCGTCCCGACTCAACTTCAACTAACGATGCTTTGACTGACGACGACCCTACGTCGTAACCGAGTAGATACATGGCAATATAAGGATTTTGATGTTAGGTTAAATGTCCGATACGACACGGCGGCAACATTTGCCTGCCACACGAATAAGCAATCCGGCAGATGTTGTCTAAGCAAATTTAGTGAGTTTTTTGCGTTTCCGCATATAATTAATCCACCTATTTATAGCTGATTTGCTAACGGTATGGGCATAAAATGTTCTTTTGCATCAAAAAAATGCTCATTTGGTGCATTTTTTTGAATTATCCCTGCTTACCAGTCTATGACTACGGCTGCATCGTCGAGTTCCGAACCGGCTATGGGCGGTTTGATTTTTGCCACACGCAGATGGCCGCCGGTAATCTGCGGCCACTTTCCGACGAGAGCTTTATGCAGTCGCCACGCTACATGTTCGAGCAGCCGCGAAGGCTCCGAATTGACTTCGCGCACCGTTTCCACGATGTCGGCATAGCTCAGGGTAAGCTCAATATCGTCAGTTCCGGCGGCCTCGAGCCACGGCACGGCCACATCGACATCGTAGCTGAAAATATTGCCGACACGCGTTTCCTGCTCGAAAACGCCATGATAGCCCCGCAGGCGCAGCCCGTTGACCTGTATGCGTGTAGTAATCGAATGTTTCGTATCCATATCCGTTATATTTTATTGCTGTACCGGTCGCGGTATCAGCGTCCCGTTATCATTGATTTCAGTACACGGAATGCTGCCACCGACGATACGAGCGCGACTATCGCCGGAACGATGCGTACCCCTTCCATGCGCGCCCATGCGCATCCGGCGGTTATCAGCACGGCGGCGGCTGAAAGCAGCGCCACGCGCCGGTTGAGCCGCATCCGGTAGCGGCCGAAATACACCGCGCCGGTGATTACGACATACAGGCCGTACCATGCCGTATAGGCCACCCCGAGACCGTCGAGACCGCCGAGACGGTAACCGGCGAAACTGAGCACAAGGAATGCCGCGCCGCTGGCGCTTTCGGTCAGCAGATACACACGCCCGTCGCCACGGGCAAGCAGCGTGTAGGCCATGCACCACGACAGCGCGCGGAACACCGTTCCCGCCAGCGCCGCGTTGACATACCCGGCGGCCGGCATGAACTCGTCGCTGTAAAGCAACCGTATTATTACGTCGTCGAGCGTCATCATCATCGTGGCTCCAGGGAGCACCACGAGCACGGCCACCATGACTTCGTGGCTGACGAAGGTCGACACCCTCCTCACCGAAGCCTGCACTTTGCTTATGCGCGGAAAAAATTCAAACCCTATCGCGGTAAAGAGCAGTCCGAGGTATTTGCTGACTATCGTGTAACCGGCCTGATACTGCCCCACCTCGTCGATTCCGGCCTCATGGTTAAGGTAAGCCATGAAAATATAATTGACGGCCATTGCTATGAATACCGAGAGCGTCATATAGATGCCGAGCGTCACGAAATCCTTCCCCTCGGCCATAAGTTCACGCCGCGTCAGCCGCACGCGTCCGGAGAATGGGGTGCCGGTTCCGACGCGTTTCTCACGCAACACGAAAACAGCCGCGGCCTGCGAAGCGAAATATGCGAGAATAGACCATACCACGCTCTCTTCCCCCATAAACCAATAGAGAGGCACCGACACGACCAGTCCGCCGAGAGTACCCCATACCGTGGCGCGTGCCAGGCGGTTGAGTCGGTCCAGGCCCTGCATTATGGCCAGTTCGCCGTTGGTCACAGCCGAGAGCATGACGGCCACTGAGAGTATTATGAAACCGAGGGTGTACTGTTCGTTGCCGAAAGTAAGACGGCTCAGCAGCGGGGAGAAGACGAGCGTGAGGAATGCGCCGGTGATACCGAGTATCCATGCCCACCCTCGCACTGCGGCCACCACACGGCGGAGCGTGCCGCCTTCACCGGCCGACGCGATGTTGCGTACCGGACTCTGGCGTATGCCGAGCTGCGTGAGGGTGGTGATAGCGTCGATGGCGGTATTGAACAGGCCGAAAAGACCCACGCCCATCGAGCCGAGCCACAGCGCCACGAGTTTCGTGCGCACTATACCGCAGCCGATGGTGACGAGCTGCACCCACGAGAAGAGCCACATCGTCCTGACCACCTTGCCAGACGTGTTCGCGCCTACGCCTTTCACCGCAGCCATACTTCGGGATTTTCTTTGGTTACAGATTTTGCATTGGCGGCGTTGCGTATCTCGAAATGGAGTATGGAGCGGTTGTTGTCGGCGGCGTCGACATAGACAGTGCCAAGTTTCTGGCCGGTCTTCACCTTGTCGCCGGTACGCACGGCGAGTGTGCCGAGATTGGCGTAGACGGTCAGGTAATGGCCGTGGCGCACGAGCACCACGTTGTTGTAGCCGTCGGGGCAGAATATCGCCGATACCTCGCCGTCAAACACGCTCTTTACCGCGGCGCCGCTCGATGTCTCCATATCGATTCCAGCATTGTCGGTGACCACATGCTTGTGGAGCGGATGCTGCTGGCGGCCGAAACGCTTCACTATGTTGTGGGGGCTGACAGGATAGCTCAGGCGACCTTTGTTGGCGGCGAAATCGGATGCGAGTGCCGGAGCCGGCTGCTTCTTCCCGGATGCTTTCGGCGCCGGGGAAGTCGGATTGTTCGGACGAGTCTGACCTGTCCGACCGGTCTGACTTTGGGGAACGACCGGAGTTGTGCCGCCCTTAGCGCCCTTGTCGGCAGAGGCGTCGGGTGTTGGCGATGCCTTCTGTTCGGCAGCTTTACGCTCCTCGGCTTTGCGGCGTTCTTCAGCCTTGCGCTGCTCCTCGGCACGGCGTTTCTCCTCGGCGCGACGCTGCTCCTCCTCTCGTTGTTTACGTTTCTGCTCCTCAATGAGAGCCTTGCGCTGCTCCTCCTTTATTATTCGGTCAAGCTCGCGGTCGAGCGCGGCAGCCTGCCGCTGCTGGTCGCGGAGCACTTTGCGCAGGTCGGCCTCCTTCCCTTTGAGCGACGTCACGATGCGGTCGGCCTCGGCGGCGCGCTGACTCAGTTCGGCATGGCGCATCGACATGCGCATGGCCAGTTCCCTGTTCTGCGTCATGAGCGTGTCGATATAGCGCCTGCGCTCGTCGAGCTGCGCTTTCACGGCATTGATATTGGCCACCTTGCGCTGGCGCCAGCGCGAGAACTGCTTGAGCGCGTTGGCACGGCGGAAAGCCTGCGTGAACGAATTGGAGGAGAAAATGAAAGCGAGATTGTTCATCGACATGCGGGAGCGGCGCGAATTGCGCAGTATGTCGGCATATACATCTTTCAGTTCGGTGAGCTTGCTGTCGAGCTTGGCCGCGGAGTCACGCGCCGCCTGTGCCTCCGCATCGAGCGAGTCAATCGAAGCCTGAATGCCGGCGATAGTGTTGTTGATGGTCTGCGACTCGGCCTGCAGGCGGTTGAGGTCGTTGAGCTTAGATTTGAGCTGCCGGGCATTCTCCTTGATCTGTGCGTCGGTCTGCTTGATTTTCTGTTCGGTAATGCGTTGCTGGTGCTTGACGCTCTTTGATGTGCGCGGCTTGGCCCCGGCATCCTCTACCGACACCAGACACAACAACATAATACCGATTGCTATAAATAATTTCTTCATCAGGCTCACACAAATAACTGACCCACCCACACAAATAACCGACACCCACCTCGCAAAGATAATGAAAAATCATACACCATAACCCTCCATTCTCCATTTTTGTTCAAAAAAATAATCGACAGGGCTAAAATCTCCCGCACCCATTGTACTCATGCTCTCCTGTAAAAAAATGCAATCAACAAATGTTACTTTCTTTGATTTTTAGTTAAAAATGCATATATTTGCCCATGTCATTACTAACATTTCCGTAATATCATCGCCTTAAACGCATTCACAATACCGTCAATCAGCACTTGACTTAACGTTTTCGGCTGTCAATTTCGCAAAGCCCTTCCCGGCATGACTCAGCGGAGCCTTGCCGATGAGAACATATATATTCACTTATCTACTTACATTTTTTTAATTTATCTGTTTTAATGAAAAAATTTCATTTATGCCTGCTTGGGTTGCTGACATCGCTTCCATCGTGGAGCGCGGGGAGCAATGCCACAGTCACGACCAATCCGTCGCCGGCGCTATCCGGCAGCCCGCTGGAGGTCACCATCACGACCGACAATCTCGGGTCGGATGTATTCTGCTACACATGGTGCGCCGACATCAACGGCAGTTCGAAATCGCCATGGCAATGGGGCGATGTGCACACCGACAAATTCCGCATGTCGGGAAGCAACGGCGTGTACACCCTTAAAATCGCCGACATCAAGCAGTTCTACGGACTCAGCGACTCCGAGCTGCAGGGTCTCAAAAAACTCGGATTCATTGCAAAAACCACATCGGGAGCACAGACCGACGACTGCTTTGTCAATGTCGAGCAGGGGGGCGGTTCATCCTATTCAGGAGGCACCGGCTCGCAGGCCGACCCCTATATCATAGCTTCGGCCGACGACCTGTCGGCACTTGTCTCCACTCCCGACGACTGGAAGGCATCGGCGTGGTTCAGGCTTGACGCCGACATCGACGCCTCGACCGTGAAGGGTATGATCGGCTCGATTGACAATCCGTTCAAAGGACATTTCAACGGCAACGGCCACTCAATCAAAGGCTTCAAGGCCACAAACACCGCCGTAGGCTCAGCCACGGGACTCTTCGGGGCAATTGACGGCGCCGCGATAAGCGACCTCGGCGTTGTCAGCGCCACGGTGAGCGGTGCCACCTACGTCGGCGCTCTTGCCGGCTATGCACGCAGCGGCTCAGTGGAACGCTGCTTCTCGACCGGCTCAGTGACAGGCACATCGGTTTGCGTGGGCGGCCTTATCGGCGACAATGCCGGCGCCACAGTCACCGACTGCTACTCCACAGCCACAGTCGACAACCGCGACGACTATGCCACCGGCGGCCTTGTAGGCAAAAACTCGGGCACGGTGGCCAACACCTACGCTTCGGGCGACGTCACCGGCTTTGACTACGCCGGAGGAGTGGCAGGCGCCAACTACGGACGCGTGGAAAGCTCCGTAGCCCTTAACGCCGGCATCACATCGGCGAGCGACTATGCGGCACGCTTCGGCGGCAACAACAACCCGCGCAACAGCTCGACAGACAACTACAGCTGGGACAACATCCCCGCCGGACACCTGACATGGACAGCATACGGCGACCATGCATCGACACGCAACGCCGACGCAATCGTCGACTTCAGCCGCTTCAAGGCAATGACGGGCTGGGACTTCGACAACGTGTGGGAATGGCGCACCGACAACGGCAAGAGCTATCCCGCACTCCGCGGCCTCTCGTCGCAGGCATGCACGCTCCCCGAAGTGTTTTACAGCAATGTGGGAGGCGCCGACGGCATCATGTCGGACACCGCGGCAGCCATAGTGACAGCCGGCCCCAATCCCACCGAAGGGGAGCTGACTGTCGCATCGACCACCCCGCTCGCATCAGTAGCGCTCTACAACCTCAACGGAGCGCTCATGGCAGGCACTGACTGTGCCGGAGCCGACAGCGCCACCCTCGACCTGTCGCATATGCCGGCCGGCATGTACATACTCAACGTGACTGATTCCGCGGCCAACAGGTCAGTATTCAAAATAATCAAGAAGTAATCCCGACTCATGAAAAATATAAGCAATATAACGCGCATAATGCGCTCGTTAAGCATGGCCCTGCTTCTTGGTTGGGCATCCGTCACGGCCACAGCGGCTGTCAACAGCGGCGACGCGTCACTCAACCGGCTTGAAATCAAAGTCGGCGGCAGCAACATCGTCGACGGGTTCAGCTCGTCAGTCACCGCCTACGATGTCACTATTGAAAACCTTCCGGTGACCGCCACCATCTCGGCCGCTCCCGCAGCTTCCGACGCCATCGTCGACTTCACCGTCAACGGCCAGCCCTATACCAACCACTCCGTAGCCGGACTCATCAACGGCAGCAACACCGTAAGCTGCAAGGTGACAAGCGGCAACGCTACGAAGACCTACACCGTCAAGGTCGGACCCCGCGTCATTGAGACAGGCCGCACCGTCCACTTCAAAGGTGAATGGAACAATCAGCCGTATGCCTACATATACACCGCATCGCCTCTTACCGAACATGCCGGCACATGGCCGGGCGTACGGATGACCGCCGATTCCAACGGATGGTTCACCTACAAACTCCCCGACACGGCCGACAAAAACGCACTGGTGATATTCAACACCGGCAACGGCGGCAACGAACGCTATCCGGCCGCCGGCGAAGCGGGCATAGCCCTCGACTTCGACGGCAACCACGGATGGTATCTCCTTAAGGATAAGAAATGGTACTCATCCAACCCCGAGGGGCCGCAGAAACCGTCAATCACCGTAAGCCCCGCATCGGGCAAAGTGAAAGGAACCTCGGTAATCACTGTCGACATCGCCAACGATGCTACCTCGGTGAGCGGTTCGTTCAACGGCCGTCAGCTCAGCCTCGCCAACGGAAGCAACTCAATCGCCGTGAGCGATTATCTCGCCGACGGAGAATCAGCCACAATGACGATAAGCGCCACCAACGCTATCGGCACCACGGAATTCTCGGCCACATTCAACCGTGACGATACCGTCATCGTGTCGGGCCTTACCGGCGACTGGCGCGAACTCTCCATCTATCAGGTGATGGTAGGCTCGTTCCAGCACAGCGACCGCGGAGCATCGGGCTACAGCCAGATGTGGGGACCGGAAGGACACCGCAAGAACGGCAACATCAAGGGCGTGACCGAAGCGCTCGACTATATCAAGGACCTGGGCATGAACGCCATCTGGCTCACCCCGGTATTCGACTCGTCGAACGGCGGCCACGGCGACGAACGCCTGAAGGCCACCGGCTATTTCGCCAACGATTACTTCAAAATCGACCCGCACTTCGGCACCGAGGCCGACTTCCGCGAACTTGTCGACCAGGCCCACGAACGCGGCATCTACATCATACTCGACGGCGTGTTCGGCCATCACAGCAACTGTACCGGCCCGTCGCCCAACGGCAACTATATCGACAACCGTACGGCCTCCAACGTGCGCGGCACCGATGCCGGCAACATCGCTTTCCCCGGCTCTCTCAACTACTTCAAGGAGGTAGTGCGCTACTGGATGGACAACTTCGGCGTGGACGGCTGGCGCCTCGACCAGTGCTACCAGGTATATCAGGGTGGCCACAACTACTGGCATGACCTCCGCCTCGAGGTAGAGGCCGTAGCTGCCGAGCGCAAGGCACGCGGCGAGCAGTGGGGCACTCTCGGCTACATGGTCGGCGAGGACTGGACCGGCGCCGGCGGCATCACAGTCACCCAGCAGGACGGACTCAAGAGCGTCATGGACTTCGATGGCAAGGACAACCTCGTCAACCTCAGCGGCGGCGTAGGCTCAATCGGCTGGTTCCTGTCAAACGACGCATCATCGCGCGGCTACCGTGACGCAGGCGTCAACCCCACCATCTTCCTCAGCAACCACGACACATCGCGCGTGGGCGACTTCGTCGACATCAATTCCTCACCCGAAGGACTGATGACACGCCATGCCGCCGTAGCAGCCTACTCCGGACCGACCTGCACCTACTATGGCGACGAAATCGGCGACAAGAGCGGCAACGGCAACGCCGACAACAAGGCCCGTACCTCGGGACGCATCTCAGGCTTCAACTCCAACGAGCAGCGCGTACATGACTATGTGGCCAAAGTGTTCAAGGCACGCGCCGAGAACCCCGCACTCTGGCGTGGCTCCGTACAGCGCCAGCAACTCAACAAAGTTGAAGTCATCACCAAGACCGACGCCGAGACAGGCAACAGGGTAATCTGCATCTTCCCGCAGCAGGATACCTCGGTAAGCATCGGCGGCACCGGTGAAGACCTCCTCAACGGCGGCACCGTAAGCGGCACCGTCTCGGTAAAAGCCTGGACTCCCGTATTCATCAAAATGAACTGACAATATGACTCCGCAAATACAGACAAATTTGTAGTGACGCGATTCAATACTGTTTACTTAATGATAAAGGCGCCCGTCAGGTCGCCGATTTAGCAGTAACCGGGTACATCGAAGCATAGCGGAGATGTGCCCGGAAAAGATGCAGTGACTCCGGATGCGCCCGAAGGCCGCCGATTTAATTATAACTCCTTGTCTGCCTCCGAAAGAGATGTGGTGCAAATCGGCGGCCTTCGGGCGCCGTCACCGTGTATCGGCCTACCGGGCACACCTTCGCTATGCTTCGGTGTACCCGGTTACTGCTAAATCGGTATCCTGTCGGATACCCGCTGATATTTACGACTTATGTAAACAGCATTGAATCACGTCCCTACAACATTACGACCGGAGCGACAAATCGGATGATTTGTCGCTCCGGCCTGTTTTAGCTTGTTATGACTTTTGTTATGTGTTACGGCACGAGTGTCAGCCGGCTTCCTGCTCGGTGAGGTACATGTCGAGGGCTGCGGTCACGGAGGGGGCCTTTACTGTGGGGGCCTCCATGTCGAGACGGAATCCCGCGTCCTTGATGGCTTTGGCTGTGGCTCCGCCGAAGCATCCTATCTTGATGTCGCCCTGGTCGAAGCCGGGGAAATTCTTCTGCAGCGATGCTATTCCCGATGGGCTGAAGAAGAGTAGCATGTCGTAGTCGAAAGGCTCGTCGGCCGTGAAGTCGTTGCTGACAGTGCGGTACATCACTGCCTTGGTGTAGTCGATTTTGTTGTCGAGAATACCGGTGTCGTCCTTATGCACGTCGGAGATGGCATAGAGGAATTTCTCCTTTGAGTGCTTGGTGAGGAACGGGAGCAAATCGGCCAGTTTGCCTGTGGAGGCATGGAAGATCTTGCGCTTGCGGTACTGGATATATTTCTGAAGATAGAGAGCGATGGCTTCGGTAGTGCAGAAATATTTCATAGTGTCAGGAATGGTGATGCGCATTTCCTCGCAAAGACGGAAGAAATGGTCAATGGCCGTACGCGCCGTGAATATCACCGCTGTAAAGTCCTGGATATTGATTTTTTGCTGACGAAACTCCTTTGAAGAAAGACCCTCGACTTTGATGAACGGACGAAATACCACTTCTACATGATGACGTTGAGCAATGTCGAAATAAGGAGATTTATCGGACGTCGGTTTAGGCTGAGATACTAAAATCTTTTTTATTTTCACGCTGTAAATTCTAAATAACGCAGAACAGATAGGGATAATCTGCGTAAAATTAATAGGGGTGTTATTTCTAAGGCGCAAAGGTACAAAATAAAATAAAGCAACGAGCCAAAATTGGTATAAAAAATTCTAAATCCTTTGCAAATAAATAAAATCCGTGTCAAAATGTAACATCCTGCCGCCAAAGTGAGCATAATATCGGTGAGCCCGGTATAGAACAGCGACAGCAGTGCGGGCACAATGAGGAGCAGCGACAGCAACACCTGCGAGGCATTGAATCCGGCCTTCCACTGGCGGGTGGCGTCGCGGTCGGCGAATGCATAGCCTACCGTGCGGTAAACGGCCAGCTGCCAGAGATAAAATCCAAGGGCGACCAGCGATAGCACCATAGTCATTGACAGGGCGCCGGAGTTTTCGCATACTATGCCGGCCGACACGGCGGCCGAAAACATCAGAATTCCCTCGCTCAGGCACAGCAGCACGATTATGATGCACAGGGTGCGCGTCTCATTGGCCGTGCGGTTGTCGAAAGCATTGGCACGCTGCCGTATGCCGACGAGGTTCTGCCTGAAATTCTTGAAAAGCTGCCGGCAATGGTTGATGTTGAGCGCTATGATTACGAGCATGGCGACGATGATGGTCGAGAGCCATGAGTTCTCGCCATAACCGACAGGCCGCGGCGTCCCCTCGAGTCCAAGCATATAGCTTGATGCGGGCGCCGACGGCGTCAAGGCTTTCTCCGCGCGTGAAAACGGAGCGTCGGCCTCGGTACTATGTCGTAAAAATTCGTTTTCCAACTGAAAGGATTAATAGAAATGGTCGATATTGTCGTTTGTAGGGACGCGATTCATCGCGTCCGCATCATGTTTTGGTACGCCGCCATCCGGGCGCGGACGCGACGAATCGCGTCCCTACATGTAGTATCAGCGCTTTATGTCGAGTTTTTGCGAGAACTCTCGTATCTCCACCGGCTTGACTATGCGGCTCACGGCATCGTCGACCGAATCGGTCACGTACCACAGCCGGCGGTGGTCGTCGTTCATGAAGTGCTCGGCTATGGAGCGGTCGAGCATGCCTATGAGCGGGTCATAGTAACCGTCGACATTGAGTATCACGACATGGCCCTGATACAGTCCGAGCTGGCGCCATGTGATGATTTCAAGCAGCTCCTCGAATGTGCCGCAGCCGCCCGGCAAAGCCACCGCCGCGCGTGAGAGCGACGCCATAGTGCGCTTGCGCTCGTGCATCGACCCTACGGTTATCATCTCGGAGAGTGCGGGGTGATTCCAGCCGCGCTCCACCATAAATCCGGGAAGCACGCCTATGGCACGGCCTCCCGCATCGAGGGCGCCGGTAATCGCCGCGGCCATCAGCCCCTCGCGCCCTCCACCCGACACCAAATCCATGCCGGCACGGGCTATTGCCTGTCCGAGGGCGTAAGCGGCCTCCTTGTATTTCCTTGCCACAAGCGGCGACGAGGCACCGTAGACGGTCACCGCTTCTCTCTTTTCACACTCAGTCATCTCTTGACACGTTGAAATTCATCCTTGACGGCGTCTACGACATTGATGATGTAGTCGCCGGTCTTCTCAAGCGTCGATACTATATCCATGTAATAGATACCGGCTTGATATTCATAGTGATGTTCCTTGATATTCTCGATATTCGCAGCGCGCAGCGTGTTGCGCATGTTGTTGATTTCGCGCTCGCGGTTGTACGACGATATGATGTCTTCGCTGCTGTTGTTTTCCAGGTCGCGGAGCAGGAGCAGCATATTGTCCATAGCTTTCTGCACATAGTCGAACATCACGTCGATATTATGGTAGATTTCCTCATTGAAATGCACGTTGCCCTGCTGTTTGCGCAGCAATATCTTGCCTACGCCCGAGCAGCAGTCGGCGATGCTTTCAATCTCCGATACGATGGCGAGCATGGCCGACACGTGGCGCTTGCCCTCGTTGGAGAGGCGTCCTTCGGCGCATCGGTTGAGATAGTTGGCAATCTCAAGCTCCATACGGTCCGAGATATCCTCATATTTCTCCAGACGCGAAGAGCGTTTGTTGAAATCCTCGGAATTTCCTTTCGTATGGACAAGCTCACGCGCCATCGACAACATACGGTTGACCCTGTCGGCGAATACCGCAATCTCCTTCTCGGCCTGGGTGATGTTGAGCTCGGAAGCCGAAAGCATGCCCGACGATATGAATTTGAGTTGGAACTCATCGTCGCCCTTGCGTTTGGCCGGCACGAGCCATTCCACAATCTTGACATAGACTTTTGTAAGCCATATCATTATGGAGAGGTTGATGAGGTTGAACAGCGTATGGAATATCGAAAGTCCGAACGACACCGATATCTGCAGCGTCATGATTGTGGTGAGATGATGTGTGATGAGCGGATCGGTAGCCGGCAGCTCGGCCTGCATCACGCGGGCATAGAGCGCGGGGTCGGAAGCCTCGAGACCCGAGACATAGCTGTAAAGCTGCGACGGGTCGCCCTGCCCTATCTCCTGGGTGACCCACTGCGTCAGGTCGACGAACGGGAAGAATACGGCAAGCGTCCACAAGGTGCCGAGCAGGTTGAACAGCAGGTGGCCCATCGCCGTACGCTTGGCGGCCACATTTCCGCTGAGCGACGCCAGCAGCGGGGTGATTGTCGTACCGATATTCGAGCCGAGCACAAGGGCGCACGCGAGGTCGAATGTAATCCATCCCTTGCTGCACATTATAAGGGTGATTGCGAAGGTTGCCGCCGACGACTGTATTATCATCGTCACTATGATACCTACGAGACAGAATATCAGCACCGAACCGAAGCCCATCGAGGTGTAGCGCTGCAGGAACTCGAACATCTCGGGATTCTGCTGCAAGTCGGGCACATACTTGCTGATGAGCGACAGGCCCATGAACAGGAATGCGAAACCGATGCCGAACTCACCTATCGACTTGGTGCGGCTCTTCTTGGAAAAAAGCAACGGCACCGACACGCCAATCAATGGCAGTGCGAATGCCGCTATATCCACTTTGAAACCGAACAATGCTATGACCCATGCCGTGAACGTCGTACCTACATTGGCACCCATTATCACAGCCATCGACTGCGACAATGTCATCAATCCGGCATTTACAAAACTCACCACCATGACCGTAGAAGCTGACGAGCTCTGAATCAAGGCGGTGATTGAAAATCCGGTCAATGTACCGGTGAGACGATTGCGGGTCATTGCTCCGAGTATGTTACGGAGACGGTCGCCCGCCGCTTTCTGGAGGCCTTCGCTCATCACTTTCATTCCGTAAAGGAACAATCCGACAGCTCCTATAAGGCACAATAGGTCAAGTAAACCGTAATTCATTTAATAGTCTATTTAATCTACCGCAAAGATAGTGAAATAATATTTCACTCCAAAATATTGCATGCAATTTGCAATATTTGCTATCGGTAAGACGAGTCAGACATGTCGGACCGGTCGGACACGTCTGACTTGGATACTATCCGCTACGGGTTTACCCTCCACAGGTAGAGGCGGTCGGACTGGCGCACTTTGGCGGGGACGGGTATGGAGAAGTCGTCGCCTTTTACGACGGTGTCGACGGGTCCGGAGTCAAGACGCATCTCGTCAAGCTCAAGCTCGATTACTCCGGTGGTGGGGCCGATAATCAGTATTGTGTCGCCGCGGTGAAGCTCGCCCGTCTCTACATGAAATTCGGCTACTCCCAGGCGCGCGAAATAGCGTGTCGCTTTCGCCACATATACCTTGGTACGCGTGGCCGACGAGCCGTATTTGCCCGACCACTCTCCCAGCCGTCGGCCGAGATAGTAGCCGTCCCAGAAATCGCGGTTGAAAATGCGGCGCAGACGTTCGTCCCACCCCTCGACCTTCTCGCGGGAGTACGTGCCGTCAACAATGGAGGCGATAGCCTCGTTGTAGCAGCTTACGGCGGTGGCCACATACTCGGGGCCGCGGGCTCGACCCTCGATTTTGAACACCCTGACGCCGGCATCGATCATGCGGTCAAGGAAATGGATTGTCTTCAGATCCTTCGGCGACATTATGCGCTCGTTGTCGATGGCGAGTTGGTCGCCCGTCTCGCGGTCGGTGACCGTGTACGTGCGACGGCATATCTGGGTGCACCCTCCGCGGTTGGCGCTCGAATTCATCTGGTGCAGGCTCAGATAGCATTTCCCCGACACGGCCATGCATAGCGCGCCGTGGCAAAACATCTCGATACGTACCAATTCGCCGTGCGGACCGCGTATCCCCTCGTCGACTATGGCGCGGTGTATGGCGCTGACCTGGTCGAGATTGAGTTCGCGTGCGAGCACGACGACATCGGCCCACTGCGAGTAGAATCTGACGGCCTCGATATTGGTGATGTTGCACTGCGTGGAGATGTGCACCTCAACCCCCTCGCTGCGGGCTATCATGATGGCGGCGATGTCGGAGGCTATGACGGCCGTGATACCGCTTTCGCGTACGGCACGGCATATCTCGCGGCACTTCTCCAGCTCGTTGTCATAGATTACGGTGTTGACCGTAAGATATGTCTTGACACCGGCGGCATTGCACGTGGCAGCGATGTCGCGCAGGTCGTCGAGCGTGAAATTGGCCGACGAACGCGCACGCATGTTCAGCCCCTCCACCCCGAAATATATCGCATCGGCACCGGCATTGATTGCGGCATGCAGCGACTCGAAGCTGCCCACCGGCGCCATTATCTCAAAATCTTTTCTATTCATACACATTATTTATATTCTGCAAAGTTAATCGAAATAAACCACCTCACAAAATTTAACATGAAACCTTACATGGATTCCTGAACTTTCTGCCATATCCCGGTGTTTTGTCTATGCGAGGGCATAAAACAGAAACCTTGCACATAAACCCACCCCCTACCCTTCCGGTAGGAAAAAGCCGCCTTAGGGCGGCTTTTTTGATTAATATTGCATTAATATGCATTTTTACAGAATATATTCAATAAGTATTCTCTGTCAAGCATATTTTTATCATAGAAAATTGTTTCAATCGTCACATTTTTTATTTACCTTTGCAACAATTTCATACTTTAGACTATCATAAAGTCATACTTTATAAAACATAAATCCAATTCACAACAATTGTATAAAAATCAAAAAAACGACATAACTACAATGGAAAGACAGAAACGATTCATCCTCCCCGAGTCAGAGATACCCCGCTACTGGTACAATATTCAGGCCGACATGGTCAACAAACCGCTGCCGCCGCTCAACCCGGCCACAAAGGAGCCTCTCAAACCCGAGGACCTATACCCCATATTCGCCGAAGAGCTTTGCCGCCAGGAACTCAACCAGACCGACGCCTGGATTGAGATACCCGACCAGGTAAGGGAGATGTACAAATATTACCGTTCGACCCCGCTTGTCCGTGCCTACGGCCTTGAAGAAGCGCTCGGCACACCGGCCCACATATATTTCAAGAACGAGAGCGTAAGCCCGATGGGCTCACACAAGCTAAATTCAGCCATACCGCAGGCCTACTACTGCAAGCAGGAGGGGGTCAAGAACGTCACCACCGAGACCGGCGCAGGCCAATGGGGTGCGTCGCTGGCATACGCAGCGCGTCTTTTCGGACTTGAGGCCGCAGTTTACCAGGTGAAAATCAGCTACGAGCAGAAGCCCTACCGCCGCTCTATCATGCAGACATTCGGCGCGCAGGTGACACCCTCCCCCTCCATGTCGACCCGTGCCGGCAAGGATATACTTACTGTCAACCCTAACCATCAGGGCTCGCTCGGCACCGCCATCTCCGAGGCCGTGGAACTTGCCCGCACCACCCCCGACTGCAAATACACCCTCGGCTCGGTGCTCAGCCATGTCACCCTCCACCAGACCGTCATCGGCCTCGAAGCCGAAAAGCAGATGGAGATGGCCGGCGAATATCCAGATACCATCATCGCATGCTTCGGCGGCGGCTCCAACTTCGGCGGCCTCGCGTTCCCGTTCATGCGCCACACCATCCTCGAAGGGAAAAAGATACGTTTCATCGCCGCCGAACCGGCATCGTGCCCCAAACTGACGCGCGGTAAATTCCAGTATGACTTCGGCGATGAGGCAGGCTATACCCCGCTGCTGCCCATGTACACCCTCGGACACAATTTCGCACCGGCCAATATTCACGCCGGCGGTCTGCGCTACCACGGCGCCGGTGTCATCGTGTCGCAGCTGCTCAAGGACGGCATGATGGAGGGAGTCGACATCGAGCAGCTCGAATCGTTTGAGGCCGGCACACTCTTCGCGCGCGCCGAAGGCATCATCCCGGCCCCCGAATCGTGCCACGCCATAGCCGCCACTATCCGCGAAGCCAAGAAATGCATCGAGACAGGCGAAAAGAAAGTAATCCTCTTCAACCTCTCGGGCCACGGCCTCATCGACATGGCCTCCTACGACAAATATTTCGCCGGCGACCTCGTCAACTACAAACTCTCCGACGAAGAAATCCAACGCAACCTCGACGAAATCAACAAATAATCCCCCCGCAATATCCCTCTCCACAACCGTAACCAAGTCAATCCCACTCCAAAAAGTTGACATTTATGACACTTTTTTGGAGTGGGGTTTTATATTTTTAGAAATATGATTATATTTGCACTGTCGCTCAGAGGAGCACAAATTAAATATTAATCAGTTAAGAGGCGTTTTGCTGTCTTGCTAACGAAAACCTGAGAAATTTTCAACGAATGCAAGAGATAACAGAGCGGTTCTCACGCTATAGCGTGGGCAGCTATTCCCATATCTCGCATTCAAGGTTTTCTCAGGACCATCGTTAGGAGATATGTCAAATCAGTCCACGCTTCATTTATTTTCTAATACTTTGAACGGACTGGGCAAAGTGCAAATAAAATTATCATGAAAAAACTCATTTCCGCCGTAGTCGCTGTTTCTTTCGCCCTTATCGGAATCATAGGGCTATCCTCATGGAAGCATAATGAATCCTGCTCTCACCACGAATCCGGAGCATGGTATACCTGTGACCGTTGCGACGGGTCAAAGTATGATCCGGTAGTGAAATGCCGTACTTGCAGCGGCTCTACTACAATAACAGAAAAACGGCCTTGCAGAAACCAATGCTCAAACGGACGCGTACGCGACCAATATGGCAATTGGCAAACATGTCCTCTTTGCGGAGGGACAGGACAGGAAACTATGCAGGTATCATGTCCGACATGCAACGGCTGGGGGCATGCCACATGCCAGAAATGTCATGGCTCAGGCCAACAATGGAGAGATTGATCAACCATGATATATACACCTGATACCATATCGCGAACATGAAACGAATATTATTTATCACATTCATGGCAATCTGTGCAAGCATTGCCACAATAGCCCAAGGCTACAGCAACCAGGAATTGTTCAGAAATGAGAAACTGGGTATTTACCATACCGTAAAAACCGGCGATTTAGTCCCGGGAGGACACTATATTTCATTCAACAACTACACTAACAATAACCTCCGGGTCACATACAAAGCAAAAGTCCGGGTAGTTGACAAAACATCACGGACATACCGGGATTTCACATATACCAAAACAATATATGCTAAGCCAAAAGGTTCTTTTCTTGACTTTTTATATGACACAAACGAAGTAATGAACCATATTGTCAGCATCAGTAAGGATCCCTATTTCGAAAATTTCTGCCATCTTATGCTTATGGATTTCGAGCTAATCAATTTCGGTGTAGAAAACAAAAACTACGAGACTACATATTGATTTTATATACATGCTATGAGAAAAATGCATATTTATCAAACTTTTTGGGGTAAAAAGTTTGTTTTATAGAATAAGTATACTACTTTTGCAGAAATAAGTATTGGATATGCAGAATATTTGTATAAATATACAGAATTGGTGTTGGTGGCGCAACAGAATGCGGCATCAGCAATTGTGTATGTATATACTTTGACCTCATGATTGGACAATAAGAGATACAGCTTGGAAAAATGTGATTGCCGTAGAAATATATTATTTCTCACGGCAATTTTTTTATATCCGGACATATAAACCAAAAACAACGACAACTATATAACATTATGAGCAGATATAAACATTTTCTACCGGTTGACGACGAAGGATATTACGGACGCTTCGGAGGTGCATATATTCCCGAAATACTCCATGCCAATGTCGAGAACCTCAAGGAAGCGTTCTACCGCTGGGTCGACGACGAGGAGTTCAAGGCCGAGTTCGACTCCCTCATGCGCGACTATGTGGGCCGCCCCTCCCCTCTTTACCATGCCCGCCGACTTTCGGCACTCTACAACACCAACATATACCTCAAACGCGAGGACCTCAACCACACCGGCGCACACAAAATCAACAACGCCATCGGTTCGGCTCTCCTCGCACGCCGCATGGGCAAGAAACGCATCATCGCCGAGACGGGTGCGGGACAGCACGGCGTGGCCACCGCCACGGTATGCGCGCTCATGGGGATGGAGTGCATCGTCTACATGGGCGCCACCGATGTGGCACGCCAGCGTCCCAACGTGGAGCGCATGAAGATGCTCGGCGCAAAAGTAGTACCGGTGACTTCGGGCAACATGACCCTCAAAGACGCCACCAACGAGGCGATACGCGACTGGTGCTGCAACCCGTCGGACACGTTCTATATAATCGGTTCGACGGTCGGGCCGCACCCTTACCCCGAGATGGTGGCGCGATTCCAGTCGGTCATCTCTCAGGAGATGCTGCGTCAGGTGCCGGAACTTACCGGCAAGGAGCTGCCCGACTACGTAGTGGCATGCATCGGAGGAGGCAGCAATGCGGCGGGGGCGTTCTACCACTTCATCAACCGGCCGGAAGTAAACCTCGTGGCGGTCGAAGCAGCCGGCCTCGGCATCGACTCGGGGGAGACTGCCGCATCAATGGCCCGCGGCACCGAGGGGATAATCCACGGAGCGCGCACGATGGTGATGCAGGACGAGGACGGACAAATCACCGAACCTTACTCAATCTCGGCCGGTCTTGACTATCCCGGCGTGGGTCCGCTCCATGCCTACCTGCACGATACGGGACGCGCCGAAGTCATCGCAGCCACCGACCGCCAGGCTCTCGACGCCGCCTACCGGCTCACCCGATTGGAAGGTATCATTCCGGCCCTTGAATCGGCCCACGCGCTCGCCGCCCTCGACATAAAGAAATTCGCGCCCGACGATGTGGTCGTAATCAACCTCTCCGGCCGCGGCGACAAGGACCTCGCCCTCTATAATGAGCAATTAGCAATGAGCAATGAGTAATTAGCAATTAGCAATGAGCAATTAGCAATTAGCAATGAGCAATTAATAGCGGTTGTAGGGCTGCACCCAAAAACGATTCCAGATTACACTATCGCGAAGCAATAATTATGAATTATGCATTATGAATTATGAATTAGATAAAATGGAGATAATTACAAAAACCACGACCATACCTGCCGACCTTGAAACTCCGGTCGGTATATATCTGAAACTGCGCGACCTTTACCCGCAGTCGGCGCTTCTTGAAAGTTCCGATTACCATACGCAGCAGAACTCGGTATCGCTTATCGGCGTGGAGCCTATAGGCTACTTCATGCTGCGCGACGAAGCCATCACCGCACGCTATCCCGACGGCTCGGAGATTGCTATCGAAGTCGGCGAGCAGTCCGACGTGCCGTCAGCCCTCGCCACCTATCTCAAAGCGTTCAGATTCAAGGGTGAAATGCCCGCAGGCAACGGACTGCTCGGCTACACGGCATACGATGCGGTAAGATATTTCGACAAGGTGTACATCACGAAGCCGTGCGACGAGTTCCGCGACATTCCCGACATTTACTATATACTCTACCGCTTCATCATACGCGTCAACCACTTCAACAACGAGATGACCATCATCGAGAACCTTCTGCCGGGCCAGGAGAGCCGCACGGAGGAAATCAAGGCCATCATCCACAACCACAACATGGCGCAATACGCCTTCACCACTTGCGGCGAAGTGACGTCGACCATCACCGATGACGACTACAAGCGCATGGTCGAAAATGGGATAGCCCACGCGCGCCGAGGTGACGTGTTTCAGATAGTGCTGTCACGGAGGTTCGCGCAGGAGTTCAGCGGCGACGAGTTCAACGTGTACCGCGCGTTGCGCTGCGTCAATCCGTCGCCCTACCTGTTTTTCTTCGACATGGGCGGCTTCAAGGTATTTGGCTCGTCGCCCGAGACACATCTGCGCGTTGAGAAAGGGAAAGCCTATATCGACCCGATAGCCGGCACTTTCCGCCGTACGGGCGATGACGAGCGCGACCATGAGCTTGCTCGCGCCCTGCTCGCCGACGCCAAGGAGAATGCCGAGCATATCATGCTCGTCGATCTGGCGCGCAACGACCTCGCCCGCTCCGGCGGCAAAGTGGCGATAGAGTTTCTGAAGCAGGTACAGTTTTACTCGCATGTGATACATCTCGTGTCGCGCGTATCTGCCACGCTTCCCGAGGGCACCGACGTGTTCCGCCTCTTTGCCGGCACATTCCCCGCCGGCACCCTAAGCGGGGCGCCCAAGGTGCGTGCGATGCAACTGATTGACGAGATAGAGCCGCACAACCGCAAAATCTATGGCGGATGCATCGGGTTCATCGGCTTCGACGGGTCGCTCAACCAGGCCATCACCATACGCAGTTTCGTAAGCACGGGAGGACGCCTCTATTCGCAGGCCGGAGCCGGCATAGTGGCACGCTCCAATCCCGAGATGGAACTGCGCGAGACCAACAACAAGCTCGGCGCGCTCGTAAAAGCCGTCGGATATGCCACAACCTTCAATGACTGAACAGACTATGAAAGTACTTATAATCGACAACTACGACTCCTTCACCTACAATATCGTCGACGCGCTCCGCACTCTCGGCACCGTGCCCGACGTGGTGCGCAACGACTGCCTCGACCTCGACGCCATCGGCGGCTATGACAAATTCATCATTTCCCCCGGGCCGGGCATTCCTTCCGAAGCCGGACTGTTGCCTGAATTTCTAAAACGCTACGCTACGGTCAAACCGATACTCGGGATATGTCTCGGGCATCAGGCGCTCGGGGAGTATTTCGGGGGCACGCTGCGCAACCTCGACGAAGTGTACCACGGCGTGGCCACCCCGATAGAGATTGTGGCCGACGACTATATATTCGAAGGCGTTGAGAACGGCACGGAGGTGGGACGCTACCACTCGTGGGTGGTCGATGCCGCCACGCTCCCCGACTGCCTCGAAGTGACAGCCACGTCGGCCGACGGAGCGATTATGGCGATGCGCCACCGCAACCTCGACATACGCGGAGCGCAGTTTCATCCCGAGTCGATAATGACAAAATCGGGCGTCCGAATGCTCGAAAACTGGCTGAAGCATTAAAAATATTCCAAACGTGGGGTACGGTAATTCACCGCGGTTAAAAACCGCGGCTACTATGTACCGGGCCTCCAATTAGTAGCCGCGGTTTTTAACCGCGGAAAATAAAAATCAAAACCACTGAAATGAAAGAATTGTTATATAAGATGTTCGAGCATAAGAACCTGTCGCGGGAGGAAGCGCGCGACGTGATGCTCAATATAGCCGACGGGCGCTACAACGACGCCCAGCTGTCGGCGTTCATGACCGTATTCCTGATGCGCTCCATCACTACGGGAGAGCTGACCGGTTTCCGTGACGCGATTCTCGAACGACGTCTGCCCGTCGACTTCGACAATGTGAAGGCTATTGACATCGTCGGCACCGGAGGCGACGGAAAAAACACCTTCAACATCTCCACCGCCACATGTTTCGTAGTGGCCGGCGCGGGCGAGAAGGTAATCAAGCACGGCAACTACGGCGCCAGCTCCGTGTCGGGAGCGTCAAACGTGCTCGAGCACCACGGGGTGAAGTTCACCGCCGACACCGACCGTCTGCGCCGTTCGCTCGAAGAGTCGGGCGTATGCTACCTCCACGCGCCCTTCTTCTCCCCGGCGTTGAAGAGCGTGGCTGCCGTGCGCAAGTCATTGGCGGTAAGAACGTTTTTCAACATGCTCGGGCCGCTCGTCAACCCCGTGCGCCCGCGTCATCAGCTGCTTGGCGTGTATAATCTCAAACTGATGCGCCTTTACAGCTATATAGCGCAGAACGAGGGGATTGCATGCACCATCGTGCATTCGCTCGACGGATACGACGAAATCTCGCTGACGTCACCCTTCAAGGTCAGCGATTCGCGCGGCGAACGCCTTTTAACTCCCGGCGACCTCGGATTCGACACCCACCGTCAGGAGGATATTTACGGAGGGGAAACAGTAGCGGAGGCAGCCGGCATATTCGACCGCGTGCTCGCCGGGACATCCAACGCCGCCCAGCGCGACTGCGTCATAGCCAACGCCGCATTCGCCCTTATCACCCTCAACCCCGACATGAGCCTCGATGAGGCACGCCGCCGCGCCGAGGAGTCAATCGACTCGGGCCGAGCTATGGAAGCATTCAGAAAATTCTTAACAATCAACAGTATATGAAAGATATATTACAACGCATAGCCGCCACAAAGCGTATAGAGGTGGAAGCTGCATCCCGGTGTATCCCGCCGGAGATGATACGCGAAGGGGCATTGCGGCACTCGTCGCCCACACGGTCGCTGCGGCGTTCGATACGCAGCCGCGAATACGGCATCATAGCCGAGTTCAAACGCCGTTCTCCGTCGCGCGGCGAAATCGCCCCGATGGCACGCGTCGACGAAGTTGTAGCCGACTATACGCGCAACGGCGCCGCCGGCTGCTCCATTCTGACCGACACGCCCTATTTCGGAGGCTCGCTGACCGACCTGCAGGTGGCACGCACGGTCACCGACCTGCCTCTGCTGCGCAAGGAGTTCATCATCGACGAGTATCAGATATATCAGGCGCGTCTTGCCGGCGCCGACGCCATTCTGCTGATTGCCGCCCTGCTCGACGCCGCACAGGTGCGCCGCTTCACTTCGGTAGCCCATCAGCTCGGCATGGAGGTACTTCTCGAACTGCACGGCGAGGAGGAGCTGCCGATGGTATTCTCCGACATCGACCTCGTGGGGGTCAACAACCGCAATCTGCGCGATTTCTCGGTAGAGTTCGCACCGAGCCTGACTCTGATTGAAAAACTGCCTGCTGGTTGCGTCAAAATCGCCGAGAGCGGAATACGCAACAATGAGGACATGCTGCGGCTGCACCGAGCGGGCTTCGACGGATTTCTCATCGGCGAGGCGTTTATGTCAACCCCGTCGCCCGGCTCGACATTAGCATCATACGTCAACGTACCGTCATGAAAATCAAGGTATGCGGCATGCGCCGTCCCGACAATATCGACGATGTAGCGGTGCTCGGCATCGACATGGCCGGTTTCATATTCTATCCACGCTCGCCCCGCTTTGTCGGTGAACCTGACACGTACGCGCTTTCGCGGCTGAGAGCACAAGGTGTTGAGCCTGTGGCTCTCTTTGTCGACGAGGATATTGACACGGTCACCGGGATTTTGCGGAAATACGGGTTCGGCACAGTCCAGCTACACGGCAACGAAAGTCCGGCCTACTGCGACCGGCTCCGCGCCGACGGCGTAAGGGTATTGAAAGCGATGCCGATAGCATGCGCCGATGATATGAGCAAGTGCACTGCCTATGACGGGCATGCCGATATGCTCGTGCTCGACACGAAGTCGGCCTCCAAAGGCGGCTCGGGGCAGAAATTCGACTGGAGCCTGCTTGAGCACGCGCCCTTTTCCACCCCTTTCCTGCTGAGCGGAGGGATAACGCCCGACGATGCCGTAGCCGTCAAAGAGTTATTCATCAAAATGAACGGCCTGATGGCCGGCGTAGACCTAAATTCAAAATTCGAGACGGCTCCGGGGGTGAAATCGGCCTCCCTGCTCGCTCATTTCATCAATAATATAAATTACTTATAACTCAAGATGGTATTGCAAAACTAAACCTTCCGCGGTTAAAAACCGCGGCTACTAAACAAAACGCACTGATAACCAGCCGCATAGTAGCCGCGGTTTTTAACCGCGGAAGGTTAGGTTCAGCAGTTCTCTTACACCAATTAAACTACTGATTATGAACAGACTGCAATCTCTATTCGAGCGTAAGCCCGAAAACATACTATCAATATACTTTACCGCCGGTTATCCCACCCTTGACTCCGTCGGGGAAATCATAACCGGACTGGCTGCCAACGGTGTCGACATGATTGAGGTAGGCATACCGTTCTCCGACCCGATGGCCGACGGACCCGTGATACAGGAAAGCTCCACCATAGCCCTGCGCAACGGCATGACACTACGGCGGCTGCTCGACGACGTCAAGGCGGTGCGTCCGCTCGTACCCGACACCCCGCTCGTGCTGATGGGCTACCTCAACCCCATGATGCGAATGGGCATAAAAAATCTGTTTGAGGCGTGCGCCGAGGCCGGTATCGACGCCATGATTGTGCCCGACCTGCCTTTCGACGTGTACCTCAGCTACTTCCGCGAGCTGTGCCGCGAGTATGACATACCGATGATAATGCTTATCACGCCGGAGACGTCGGAGGAACGCATACGCCTCATCGACGAACATTGCGACGGATTCATCTACATGGTGTCGGCCGCATCAACCACCGGCACACGCGACAGCTTCGGCGAAGCACAGCTCGACTATTTCCGCCGCATCAACTCAATGAAACTCAGGCACAACCGCCTGATAGGGTTCGGCATATCCAACGCCCGCACACTCGCCGACGCGCAAGCCAACGCCTCCGGCGCCATAATAGGCTCGAAATTCATCAAATGCCTCGGCGAACATCCCGACAACATCCCCGCCGCCATCGCCGCCCTGATGGATGCACTGCGGAGATAGTCGCATATAAAACAAAGGCACAAAGGACGAATAATAAAAAACGAAAAACGAAAAACAAAAGCACAAAAGAACAAAAGATTAGACAAAAGGACTGAATATTGTACTGTTGTCTATTCTTTTGTTCTTTTGTTTTCGTGCCGTTGCTTTTTGTTCTTTTGTGCTTTTGTTTTATATGAAACATGCGGCTGCGTTAGGCCGTGGGGGTCGGGGTGAGGGTAATCCGGCCGTTGTAGGTGGTGTTGAATATACGGAGGCCGAAGTCGGCGGCGGATGTGGCTATGTGCTCGAACAGTTGCGAGCGGATTGCCTCGTAGGCGAGCCAGTCGGTTGTAGCGGTGAAGCAGTAGATGTCGAGGGGCGTGCCGTTGGCATCGGGGGTCATCAGGCGCACGATGATGTTCTGGTCGTGTGCTATAGCCGGGTGGTTGAGCAGGTAGCGGCACATATAGGCGCGGAAGAGGCCGAGATTGGTGTCGAGGGTGCCGTTGACGGGGGCGACGCCGCCGTTGAACACCATCGATTTGCCCTCTTTGGCATCGGCCTGACGTTTGGCGACGAACTCCTGAAGAAGCGGATATTTCGCGGTCATATCGTCGATAAACGACTGCGTGGCGCCCACGATGGAGGTGTTGTCGATGATGACCGAGCGGTCAATCTGACGCACGCCGGAGTCCGACATGCCGCGCCAGTTCTGGAACGAGCCGGATACCAGCGAGTACGGTGGCAGCATGACGATGGTATTGTCCCAGTTCTGCACCTTGACGACGGTGAGCGACACGTCGACGACAATACCGTTGGCTATCGTTGAAGGCACTACAATCCAGTCGCCGACACGCAGCATATCGTTGCTCGACAGCTGTATGCCGGCCACGAATCCGAGTATCGAGTCCTTGAAAATCAGCATCAGGGCGGCGGCGAAAGCACCGAGTCCGCCGAGAAGAGCCATAGGCGACTTGTTGATTAGTATCGACATGCAGATGATGGTTATTATAATCCACACGATACCTTTCGCCACGTTCATCACGCCTTTGAGGGGATGGTTCTCCTTGTTGGCGTGACGGTTGTAGTTGTACCACACGAAACCGATTATGGCGTTGCATCCCACGCCGAACATGATGGTGAGATATATGTCGACCGCCCGGCGGAAGAATGTAAGCACCGAAGAGGAGTGGTCGAAGGCGAACGGAAGCAGTGCGAGAATGACAAGCGGCGGTATGATGTGCGAGCACTTTGTCACAATCTTCTGATTTAGAAGCTCTTTGCCGAAATCGCTCTTGCGGAGTTTAATAATCTTGCGCACGACAAACACTACCGCACGGCGTATGGCATATCCGAGCAATATGGCGAAAAGGCAGATGAGTACCACGTAGACAATCTGTTCGATACGCGGATTGCTGTCAAGTCCGATAAGTGCGCACAAATCACGTACGATACCGAGTATCCACTGTGCGATGTCGTGAGAAGGGATTAAAGCAGTCATAGTTGAAACGTAGTTTAATGCTGTTACGACACTATAACACCCGAATGACATGTTTTGATTTACCCCGCGCCGTAAAAAAGTGAGACTCCATGTTAAACAGACCGCGGTTGAAAACCGCGGCTACTATTGACGTGATTGCCACGTCGTCCCGTATAGTAGCCGCGGTTTTTAACCGCGGTCTGTTTAACAGGGCTTTGTAATGCCCTATGAATCGCGTCCCTACAGGTGGGAGAGTTATCTTACCACCATCTTTATTGTTTCGGTGATTGTCTCGCCGGAGGCGTTGCGACCGCTCAGACGGGCTATGTACATGCCCTGCGGGAGCGAGAGGTCAATCTGATTGGCGTAGCCGTCGGCAGTAAGTGCGCCGTAAGCGGCCACGGAGGTACCGGTAGTGCTGAAGATGTCGAGTGCAAGAGCCTCGGTGCCGGCAGGTGCCGAGTAGGTGATATATCCGCCGGCGTAGGAAAGCGTCATCTGCGAGCCGACAAATATGTCGTCGACACCGGTGACATTGCCGCCGTCGGTTACAGTGAACGAATATCCTGCCTCGGGACTGAGACGTGGTATACGGACATAGAGATTGTTGCCGTCGATGGCGTAGCTGTCGGCCGAATTTTCAGCCTTGACCTCTTCGAGCGAACCGAGTTGCCGTATAGTTGAGGCTGAGGCCGCGCGTGCCGGGGCGTCCGGCGATACCCTTGCCAGACGGGGCGCGCCGGCCAGACGGTAGTCATGAATGCAGAAGAGGATATCCTGGCAGGTGGCGGCATCCCTTCCGTTCCAGCCGTTGCCCTCGCGGGAAATACGGAGTGTGAGGCTGCCGTCGCTACCGGCGTCGCCCCATCCCTCGAATGTGGTCAGCGTGTATTCGCCGTTGGCAATTGTGCTTGCGCTCGTACGGTTGTCGTCGAAAATCATGCCGGTGTCAGGCTCAGGCTTCCACGAGGGGAAGTAGTCGACGGTGACACTGCGGGTGTCAATCTCGGCAGTGCTCGTGAATGTGTCCTGACGGTAACGGGGCACGAACGAGCCGCGGCGCATGAATCGGGGAAGGACATCCATCGGAGCGGAATAGCCGCGCACGGTGCTGTGTCCCTCGTAGATGGTGGAGAAGTCGTTCATGTCGAGCCAGTCGCCTTCGGGGAAAGTGATGTCGCGCGCCGTGCCGCTGCTGATGACGGGAGCCACGTAGACGTCGGGGCCCCACAGATAGGCATCCTTGCAGTTGGCAAGCACCGACTTGTCGTCGTCGGCGAAATTGGCGGGACGCGCCATCGGCGAACCGTAGCGCGAGTAGCGGTAGGCCTGGGTGTAGGTGTAGGGAAGGTAGGCGTAACGCAGATTGATGGCGTCGCGCACTTTGCCGATAATGGAGGGACGGTTGTAAGGCTCGGGAGTCAGACTTTCCTGGGCATGGGTTCTCATCATCGGGTAGAATACTCCGAGCTGCACCCATCTCAGGTAGAGTTCGTCGGAATTATTATCGGAATTGCAGAATCCGCCTATGTCGGAGCCGAGATAGCCGATACCCGACATCGAGCCGTTGACGAGGGCGGGGACCTGTGCCTGCAGACCTGTCCATGAGCGCTGTATGTCGCCTGTCCAGGGGAATGTGCTGAAACGCTGCATGCCTGCAGTGCCCGAACGCGGCATCAGCAGATGGCGCATGTCGGGAGCGGCCTCGGTGAGCGCCTTATATGCGCCCTCAATCCAGAGGTTGCCGAATTCGTTGTGTATCTGTTCGCATGTGCCGCCGGCGTGATGACAGTTGGAGAAGAAGTGACGTTCGGGTTCGCCGAGGTCGAGCCACCATCCGGCCATGCCGGCGAGTGTATGCTTCTTGTAGAACTTGCCCATCCACTCCATGGCGGCGGGATTTGAAGCGTCGATGAGGCCGACGGGCTTATTGGTCAGCCAGGTCATGTCGCCGACAGCTTCGTCGGCAAGGAAGCCGTGGTTTTTCAGATAGTTGTAGTTGTCCGACGCCTCGCTGGTGAAGAATGGCTCGGTGATGCAGACAGTGTTGACATGCTTTGACTTGAAGTCGGCGAGCATGGCTGTCGGATTGGGGAAGTTGGGTGTGTACCATTCGAGATTGCCCATTCCGGCATTGGTGGCTCCCTGCCAGTAGAGGTCGAAGACGATGCCGTCGAGCGGAAGCTGCGACTCATCCTTGATACGGCTGATGACATTATCGGCCTCTGACTTCGAATGGTAGCCGTAGCGCGAGGTTATGTAGCCCAAAGCCCAGAAGGGGGGAAGAGCCTGACGGCCGGTAAGCGTGATATAATTCTGCATGGCCTTTTCCATCGAGCCGCCGCCCACGAAATAGTAGGCTATCGGGTTGGCCGCGCCGGTGGTGTAGGATGAACCGGAGGATGACGGTGTCATCACGGCATCGACATAGTGGTCGTCGAAAAGGACACCGTAGCCGTTGGTCGACACATAATAGGGGATACAGATGTTGTGGGGAGCCGACCATGTGGCATTCCATCCGCCGGTCTGCTTGTTGCGCATCGTCCATGATGTACCGCCGATGTTGGTGTTGCGGCCGTTGTAGCCGGCGCCATAGAATGCGTCGTCGTTCATGCCGAGGAAGTTGACCGTGCGCTGTCCGGGGGTGTTGACGAGGCCGCCGTTTTCGCTCAGCAATACGGTATTGTCGTCGCGGAAGGTGACGAAGCAGGTGTTTTTGTCCACACTTACGGTCACGCCGCCTGCCACGCGGATAAGGTATTCGTCGTCGGTATCATCGACAGTATAGGTCACGTCGGGGACGGCCACAACGGAGATAGAGCGGCGTTCGCGGGCAGAATCGTCGGTTGAACCGACAAGCGACGCGGGAAGCGTAAATACTTTCACTATGTCGGGAGCATACGGGGTAATCATGAGGCGGCCCCCTTTCGAACCGGCAATCGTGACCGTACCGTTATTGTTTTCGGCGCTTACAAACGCTCCGAGGGGACTTTGGCTCGGGTCGACAGGGAGCGCCTGCAGCGAGATGTACTGGGTATTACCTCCGTCATAGCGGATGCTGCCGTTTTTGTCGCGGAAGATGACGGCAATCTTCGATGCGCGCTCATCGCCGCGCATATTGAACCATGACGCCATCGTAGGCGACATTTCAAGGCTATATACGTTGCCTCCGGCCGAAAGGCGTGTCATCTTGTAACGGTCGGTAAGCGCCTCCCATTTGACGCCGAATGATTCCGGGTTGTGCTTCCAGTCCCCGTCGCTCGAACTTTCAGAAGTAATCACTCCGATCCATACGTATATGTCGTCGGTCGCAGCCAGTTCACGCGAGCCTTTCGAACGGTCGAAGTAAAGAGTGATTTTATCATTCTGACCGGCCACTTCGGGCGAAATCCAGTAAGTGAGGCGACGGGGATTTTCAGGGTCGATGGCCGGACCGCTGTATTCGCTCATCAGGCCGAGGTCCTTTCCGCCGTTGTCGGACGAATAGATGTGGCCGTCGATGGCGGCAAGCGCCGAAGTGCGGCTGCCGGAAGTCGTGCCGTCGTTGAATATAAGGCTTGCTGCCGACTGCGGCACCTCGCAGCTCCATATATTTTCGAGGCCGGGAGCATTGTGGCTCGACATCGCCGTTCCGACCGAGGATGACGGTGTGCCGGTGAATGCATACACGTAAGGGCGTGTCCACGAGGAGTTGGTGTTGTCGAAATAGATTTTTATATTTTCGCCCGGGACCGGCACGACATAGTCGTTGATATGGCATTTCGGAGTGTCGCTGCCGAATGTATATACGTAGCCGTTCTGAAGTTTTAGGTCATTGGTCTGATGTTTGGCTTTTTCGTTATCAGGCACGTTGCCGTTACCGTCGTTGAATATACAGTAGAAATCGGGGGCTGAAGCCGTGCATTCAAATGTGAAGGAATACAGCTCGGGGTATTCCGACGAGAGGTAGATTTCCTTGCCGGGCCATGTTCCGCCGGTGTAGTTGCGGTCACCGTCGTTCTTGTCCCAGATCCAGGTACATACTTTCGACCACTCCGAATATTTCTCGAAATAGACGGTGTAGGTAGTGGAATTCTGAGCGGCGGCACGGAAAGACGGGAAAAGAAGACCGAAGGCCGCACACATGATGACGGCTACTGCGCAGCGCCGCCAATGTTTTGGAAGGTAAGATTTAAAATAGCTCATATAATGTAAGTATAATAATAATTCAAAGCCGGGCTATTCAGCCAAATATCATATCAGGCAAATTATATTCCAACCGCAAAATTAGTAAAAAATTTTTAAATTTGCATATAAATGCATTCAACACCATTCCAGAGCGCTGGAAACTTCATCCCGACGGCATCATGGAGCGGCCGCAGTATATGAACAAGCCGGCCGATTTCAATCCCGACTACAGTTTCCACACCTGCCGCGAGGCAAGAAAATCACGGCCCGCGCCGACTGAATCAACGGTGCTGAGCGAACGTGTTACAGGCCGTCATAGCCCGCTTAACCGGCCGTAAATACAATAAGATGTTATGGGGCGGGGGCGTCTCGCCCCCGTGGTAATTTCTTGATACGAAAATAATACCACGGGGGCGAGACGCCCCCGCCCCATTTGAGCAACGCATTGGGAATGCGTTGCGTGACTCAATCTTTATACAACGTGGAGGGGAAAGTTGCAAAACTGCCCGCGGGGGTCAGTCGCCGAAGCCTATGAAGTCGCCGTCTACTACGAAGATGTAGGTGTCAGGGTCGGGTATCATTACTTCTACTTCAACGACTTTTCCTTTTTTGAATTCGATTGATTCGACTTTGCTGTTGACGCCGTCCTTGGCAAGGCGGTGGAATGCGGTGTCGTGGAGCAGGTCTTTCACGAGTGCCGGGTCGAGAACGGCATTGTCGGGCGCGTCAATCTCAAGGACTTCGCCGTCGTTGCTGAAGTCGATGTCGACGCCGTTGGAGAGTTCGACTTCATATTTGCCTTCGGCGAAATATTGCTCGCACTTGGTGACGCTGACACCTTTGAAATGCTTCGAGATAAAATGTTTTGCCTTTTCTGGAATTTTGTCGTAATTCTGCGAACCCGCCACGGCGATGCCGGGAAGGGTATTATACTGTTGCGGGGCCTGTGCTCCGGCAGAGAATCCGGTAAAAGTCAGAAACGAGACCGCTGCTGCGACTAATAGTTGTGCTTTCATTGCCTGTGTGGATTTAATAAATTATTAATTCGCTTTTAATAGAATCTTAACAAGGGAAACGACAAAAAGTTCATGGAAAAACCGTTATTTTGAAGGTGAATAAAAATGCGGGCTTTTTGACAAAATTCTTGTAAGAAATATTTGGTAGATATGTATTTTTTAGATAATTTTGAAATTCGTTACCCAAAAATTTAATTACCGTAACAAAATGAAAAATTATATTAACTAACCTCACGCATTTATGAAACTAAAACTGTTCCTACTCATGCTGTTGACGGCAGCAGTCCCCGCATTGGCCCAACGGGCAGCGGTGAGCGGCAGCGTAGTTGAGGCCGATACCGGCAATCCGATTGCCGGCGCCTTAGTGACGCTTCAAAATCAAGGGATTACAGTCACCACCGGTCCTGCCGGCGACTTCCTGATTTCAAATGCCCAACCGGGGGTCACGACCCTGACAACAATCGCTTACGGCTATGCCGACGCAACGAAACAGGTGGAATTATTCGCCAACCAGACGATCAACGTGGGCCCTATCACGATGGCCAACAATGACTTGAACTCGGTTTATTACGAGGAAGCACAGGACATGTGGTATGACGAGAACGCCCTTGACGACGAAGAGGGCGGCGCGCAGTCAATCCAGGCGCTCACGGGAGCTTCGGACGACATCTACTACAATGCCTCGAACTACAACTTCCAGCCTATGTATTTCCGCTACCGCGGCCTTGACTCGCAGTATCAGTCGGTCTATCTCAACGGCATTGAGCTCAATGACTTAGGACGCGGCCGATTCAGCTACTCGACATTGGGCGGCATGACATCGCGCGCATTCCGCAACCGCACGAACACGATAGGACTCGGTGCGGCCGCCTACGGATTCGGCGACCTCGCCGGCTCGACCAACTTCAACACCATCACGTCGAGCTACTCGCCGGGCTTCAACGGTTCGGTAGCCTATACCAACTCCAACTATATGCTCCGCGCGATGGCGACCTACTCCACCGGTATCAACAAGGACGGCTGGGGACTGACATTGAGCGCGATAGGCCGCTGGGCCGACGAAGGCGTGATAGACGGAACGTTCTACAACTCGTTCGGCGCGTTCATGTCGCTGGAGAAGGTAATCAACAAGAACCACTCGCTGACGCTGACAGCATTCGGCGCCCCGATACAGCGCGGCGGCACGGGAGCGTCATATCAGGAGATATTCGACCTTGTGGACGACAACACGTATAACCCCAACTGGGGCTGGCAGGACGGCAAGAAACGTTCGGCCAAGGTAATCGAGCAGTTCGACCCCACCGCGATGCTCAACTGGATATTCAAGAACGACCGCACGATAGTCAACACCGGCGCCGCCCTGCGCTGGACACATTACAGCACCACCGGTCTCACCCGCAGCGGCAACTCGCCCGACCCGCGTCCCGACTACTATAAGCGACTCCCCTCGGCCTACTTCGAGGACGGCATGCCGACTCCGGAATCGGAACTGGTGGCCGACGCATGGCGCAACGGTTACATGACCAGCCCCGACGGCACACGCATACCGTTTGACCGCCAGATCAACTGGGACGCCCTCTACCAGGCCAACTACCTCGCCAACATGGAGCAGGAAGGCCTGCCCTACAGCGAACGCAAAGGTTCGGTATACGTATTCGAGAACCGCGTCAGCAACCAGTTCCAGTTCCACCTCAACTCCACGGTCAACCATCGCCTGAACGATAACATGAGCCTTCAGGGAGGCGTACAGCTCAACTATACGTCGGCCGACTACTTCAAGACGGTACGCGACCTCCTCGGCGGCGAGTTCTGGAAGGACATCGACACATTTGCCGAACGTGACTTCCCCAGCGACCCCGACGTGCTCCAGAATGACCTCAACAATCCGAACCGCCGCGTGAAAGACGGCGACCGCTTCGGCTACGACTACACCATCAACGCCGTGCAGGTGACAGGCTGGCTGCAGAACATGATCACCCTGCCGCAGTGGGACATCAACTACGGCCTGAAGATGCAGTACACGCAGTTCCAGCGCGACGGCCACATGCGCAACGGCCGCGCACCCGAAAACTCTTACGGCAAAGGCGAGACCCACCGCTTCGACACCGGCGCATTCAAGGCCGGCGCAACCTACAAGGTGGACGGACGCAACTTCGTATCGGCACATGCATCGTACGAGACCCGCTCTCCGCTGTTTGAATACGCATACATCTCTCCGCGTATCAAGGACACCGCCATCAACGGGCTGACTCCCGAGCGCGTCATTTCGGGCGACATCTCCTACACCTGGAACTACCGCCGCTTCCGCGGTGCAATCTCAGCATTCTGGACGCACATGAGCGACCTCACCGAGAAATTCTCATACTACGACGACCAGTACGGCACATTCATGAACTACGTGCTCAAAGGCGTACGCCGCCAGTACAAGGGCATCGAACTCGGCATGGCTTACAAAATCACTCCGTCGCTGACCGCCACTATGGCCGGCACGTGGGCACGCTACCAGTACAAGAACCGTC